>JAEEGL014927256.1_pt1 | contig 23082 bp, 21 predicted proteins | sample 9134231 | NCBI WGS metagenome assembly JAEEGL01 (sample SAMN16246548, study PRJNA631951) | gut metagenome | biome: gut microbiome; feature: rumen; material: fiber-attached | host: Bos | place: Iran: Karaj | collected 2018-10
AATTACTATGACCGGAAAGAGCAGGCCGTATTTGCGGACTATATCGTCGTCATGGCCTATGATGAACATTACGCGGGGGCCGAAGCCGGTTCCACGGCCTCGATGGAATTTGTCCTGAGCGGTATCGAAGCGACAATTGCCCAGGTCCCGGCATATAAGGTGATCTGCGGTGTTCCGTTTTTCACAAGACTGTGGATAGGAACGGGATCGGCCCCGTCAAGTATTTCACTGGGAATGAACGAGATCCCGGCGTATATCAGCAAGTATAACGTAACACCCAGCTGGGAGATTTCGTTGGGACAGTATTACGCTGAGTTTGAGATCGATGGGGAACAGGCAAGGATCTGGATAGAAGACAAAGAATCCATGACCCTGCGCCTGGACAACCTGACTTCTTACGGTCTGGCAGGGATTGCAGCCTGGCGTCTGGGAATGGAAACCGCCGATGTCTGGAATGCATTTGCACAGTTTTTCGAGAACAATCAGATTCAATGAAATGGTCTTTCAGGACGGTCCGGACCGGGCGGCGAAGTTTTTTCGCCGCCTCTTAAATTGTGAAAAATAGCGCAGTTTTTACGATTTGGATTGCATTTTGTTTCCACAGGGTATAAAATTGCTTTCAGAAAGGGCAGAGGGACTTGCCATGCTGAAAATTTTTTCGACCGAGAGTTTGTTAAACGGTTATCCGCCAAAGGGGGAGCTTCCTCCGGAACGGGAAATGTATTCGACTTTCCTTTCTTTGGCCTGGCCTTCTGTCGTGGAAGCGCTTCTTATTGGACTGGTTGGTTTTGTTGACACCCTGATGGTCGCGACGCTGGGCGATCTGGCCATCGCTGCTGTCGGGATCACGCAGCAGCCCAAAATGGTCCTCATGTGCTTTGTCTTCGCGCTGAATGTAGGTATAACCGCCGTCGTAGCCAGAAGAAAAGGCGAAGGAAGGCGGGAGAGCGCCAACCATGCCATGCGCAACGGCCTGTTTATCGGCCTCATCATCATTCTGATCAGTTCTTATCTGGGACAAACGTTCGCTGAACCCTTTCTTCGCTTTGCGGGAGCAAACGACGATTATATCGCCGATTCGGTAGCATATTTCAGAATCATTTCTATTTCGATCATTTTCCAATGCATGAACGGCGCCATTAATGCAGCTCAGAAGGGCAGCGGCAATTCGCGTATTTCCATGACAAGCAACATGATCGGGAACGCTGTCAATATCTGCTTCAACTATCTTTTGATAAACGGCATCGGCCCCTTTCCCAGACTGGAAGTACGAGGAGCTGCCATTGCGACCGCGATGGGTGCCTTTGTGGCATTCTGTGTCTCCTCTGCCCGGCTTCTGAACAAAAATAATTACATAAGTGTTTTCTGCAAAGCCTCTTGGCGCTTGTCAAAAGAAGCTCTTGGTCCTATAATAAAAGTAGCCAAAAGCGCCCTGGTCGAACAGCTCTGCATGCGGATCGGCTTCTTTGTCTTCAACAAGATCGTGGCGGATCTGAGCACGCTGGCTTATACCACACATGTGGCCTGCATGAATTTCTTGAGCCTGTCCTGGTGCTGCGGCGACGGTTTCCAGGTTGCTTCCACGGCTCTGGCAGGACAGAGCCTCGGAGCGCGGCGTCCTGATAAAGCGGTAATTTTCTGCAATATCGGACAGCGGGTCGTTTTCTTCGTGGCGCTGACCTTCAGTATTCTGATGATCACGCTCAGAAGACAGATCATGACGCTGTATTCGTCCACGCCGGAAGTGCTGGAAATGGGCAGCACCGTGCTGCTGTTTATTGCTGGCATTACTTATATCCAGACTGCCCAGGTCATATTTACCGGCTGCCTAAGAGGCGCCGGCGATACGCGCTTTACCGCTATTACCGCAGTGGTCAGCGTAGCCCTTGTCCGTCCGATTTTCGGGTATCTTCTGACTTATACGCTGGGCATGGGCCTTTACGGGGCCTGGACCGCCATTGCTCTCGATCAGACCAGCCGTCTCGTTATGAGCTTCTGGCGCATCAGACAGAAAAAGTGGCTTGAGATCAAGCTGTAACTTCTATATACAAAACACATAAGGAGAATGCAATGAACGCACAGGAGAGATACCAGGAATGGCTGAATTCTCCGCATTTTGATGAGGAGACAAAAGCCGAACTGCGTGCGATCGCAGGCAACACAGAGGCGATCCGGGAACGTTTTGAGGGAGATCTGGAATTCGGTACCGGCGGAATGCGCGGCATTATGGGGGCCGGCACACGCCGTATGAACAAGTATACGGTCCGCAAAGCTACACAGGGACTGGCCAATTATATTATCAAAAAGGGAGTTCAGGCAAAAGGCGTTGCCCTTTCCTTTGATTCCCGGAATCATTCTGAGGAATTTGCCCGAGAGACAGCCCTGACGCTCTGCGCCAACGGGATCCCGATCTATATCTTCCCGATGTTGCACCCCACGCCTATGCTGAGCTTCGCGGTTCGCGATCTGGGCTGCACGGCCGGCGTTAATATTACGGCGAGCCACAATCCCCCCGAATACAACGGCTATAAGGCTTACTGGGATGACGGTGCTCAGGTCACGATCCCCGACGATGAAAACATCATTGCGGAAGTCAATGCCATCACGAGTTTCGCGGATGTAAAGACCATGAGCATCGAAGATGCCATGGCTGCCGGTCTCTATCATATTATCGGTTCTGATCTGGATGACCGTTACTATGAAGCACTGAAGAAGCTGATCCGCCGTCCTGAAGCCATTGAAGCGGAAAAAGACAATGTGAAGCTGGTTTATACACCGCTTCATGGTACCGGCCTGATTCCTGCCAGACGGATTTTAAATGAGCTGGGCTTTACCCATGTCTATGTGGTGGAAGAGCAGTCCAGACCGGACGGGAATTTCCCGACCGTAGGCTATCCGAATCCAGAAGATCCGAAGGCGTTTAAACTGGCCCTCAAGCTGGCTGAAAAAGTTGATGCGGATATCATTATCGCCAACGATCCGGATGCGGACCGCCTGGGCGTCTTCCTGAAAAACGGAAAGGAATACATGCGTCTGACCGGCAATATGACCGGTACTCTGCTGGCAGACTACGAGCTGGGCGGAGTAAAAGACACGCGCGGCCTGACAGAACACAGTATTTATATCAGCACAATCGTGACATCCAATTTCGCCGGAGCGGTGGCCCGTAAGTACGGTGTGCGCTTCTATGAGACGCTGACCGGTTTTAAGTATATCTGCGGCAAGCTTCGCGAGCTGGAGCAGACAGAACCAGAAGTCGATTACGTTTACGGTTTTGAAGAGAGTTTCGGCTCTTCCTTCGGCCCCTACTGCCGTGACAAGGACGGCATCGCAGCCGTCATGGCTCTGTGCGAAGCGGTATGCTACTATAAGACGAAAGGCAAATCGCTTTGGGATGCGCTGCAGGATCTGTACCGCGAAGTCGGTTTTTACCGGGATATCAACATTTCAAAGAATTTCCCGGGCCTGGAAGGCAAGTCGAAGATGGCTGCCATCATGGATACGCTTCGCAGGAATCCGCCAAAGGAACTCGGCGGACTGCCTGTGATCGCGATGCGCGATTACCTGCTGCATACCACAAAGGATTTTGTGACAGGAGAAGAAGGTGTAACGACGCTGCCTGAATCCAACGTTATCTATTTCGAACTGACCGACGATGCCTGGGTCTGCTTAAGACCTTCCGGGACCGAGCCGAAGATCAAGCTTTACTGCGGTGTCAAGGGAGAAACCGAAGAAGAAGCGGCGGCGAAGGAAAAGGTTATGATCGAAAAGCTGAATGAAATGATGGATTCATTCTGAGAAATGGCTGGTTTTATGAAACAAAACAACAGACGGCGGGCACCCGTGAGGCGTCCCGCCGCCGTCATATTTGATATGGACGGGACACTGCTGGATACGGAAACGCTGTTTATAAAGCTGTGGCAGCAGGAAGATCCTTCCGATGATCCGCGTCTTTTGCAGTGTCTGACGGATGTGATCGGAACCACGCACGCCTATACAAAAGAGCATTTTCGGGAATGCTTCGGCCCCGACTATCCTTATGATTCAATAAGAAAAAAAGTGGATGAAAATCTTGACCGCTGCCGCAGAGAGGGATTGATTCCGTTAAAACCCGGTGCAAAGGAGATCCTTGAAAAGCTTTCGGAAAAAGGTTTCCGCCTGGCTCTGGCCTCTTCCAGTTATCGGAATGTAGTGGACCCGGAAATGAAAACCGCCGGATTGCTGGACTTCTTCGAAAAAACCGTCTGCGGGGATGAAATCCTGAACGGTAAACCGGCTCCGGACCTCTTCCTGGAAGCGGCTGCCCGCCTGAATACCGCACCGGAAGACTGTCTGGCCGTAGAGGATTCTTTTAACGGAGTCCGATCGGCACATGCCGCCGGAATGCCTGTCATAATGATTCCTGACATCAGACAGCCTGATGAGGAGATACGGCAGCTGGCCGACCGGGTTCTCCCTGATCTGCTGACTGCCTGCGAATATATCCTTTCGGGAAAAGAAGACGGAGGAATTTATGGATAAAACGGTTTGGATCGTATTTGGTATCTTTACAGCGATTATGAACCTGATCGCGTTTGCTTTGATGGCTTACGATAAACGCTGTGCCAAAGGCGGCAAATGGCGCGTACCGGAGAGAAGGTTGTTTCTGTTTACGGCGTGTTTCGGCGGTCTGGGCGGCGTACTCGGGATGTTTCTGCTGCGGCATAAAACAAAACACTGGTATTTCCGCCTGTTTTTCCCGTTGCTGCTTATTCTGCAGGTTGGGATCCTCATTGCTGCCTGGCATTATCTGCCGCCGCAGTAGTGAACAGCTGCTTTTCAGTTGTCACTTGTTCCTTTTGTCCGGACATGTTATGATGGACAGAGCGTATTCGGCATAATTATTATCTTTTAAACCCAGGAGGAGAACATGAAGAGTATCAATGATGCCAGGAATATCAGTATGATGATGGACCTGTACGAACTGACTATGGCCAACGGTTATTTTTTGCAGGAACAGAGCAGTAAAAAGGTCGCGTTTGACGTATTCTACCGCCGCAATCCGGACGGAGGCGGCTTTTCGATCTTTGCGGGACTCGAACAGATCCTGCAGTATCTGGAAGAAATGCATTTCTCCGAAGAAGATGTTGCGTATCTGCGTTCGCTGAATCTGTTCGATGAGCGTTTCCTGCAGTATCTGAGCACCTTCCGTTTCCACGGGGATGTCTATGCTTTCCCGGAAGGAACAATCATGTATCCTGGCGAACCGATCATCACGGTTGTTGCGGATCTCGTGGAAGCACAGATGGTGGAAACAGAACTGCTGGCGCAGGTGAACCATCAGAGTCTGATCGCAACAAAGGCAAACCGGATTGTCAGAGCATCAGAAGGCCGTAGCGTATCCGATTTCGGTGCCCGCCGCGCACACAACAACGATGCCGCCATCTACGGCGCCCGCGCCTGCTATATCGGCGGTGTCAACGGCACGGCAACCGTTTCGGCCGGTCAGGATTTCAGGATCCCCGTGGGCGGAACGATGGCACACAGCTGGGTCATGTTCTACCGTGACGAGCTGACGGCATTCCGCCGTTTTGCGGCAGTCTATCCGGACAACTGCATCCTGCTGGTGGACACTTACGATGTGCTGAAATCCGGTGTTCCGAATGCAATAAAGGTTTTCGAAGAAATGAAAGCCGAAGGAATTCAGTCAAAAAACTACGGAATCCGTTTGGATTCCGGTGACCTGGCCTATCTTTCGCGAACGGCCCGCAAAATGCTGGACGATGCCGGTTTCCCCGAAGCGAAAATCGTCGTCAGCAACTCGCTGGATGAATACACGATTCATTCTATCCTTGTGCAGGGCGGCTGCATCGATTCCTTCGGTGTCGGCGAGCGCATGATTACCGCCCGGTCCGAACCGGTCTTCGGAGCGGTCTACAAGCTCTGTGCCGTTGAAGAAAACGGCGAAATGAAGCCGCGTATCAAGATCTCGGAAAATATTGAAAAAGTCACGAATCCCGGACTGAAGAAGGTATACCGGCTGTACAATCAGGCGGGGCACAGCATTGTAGATATCCTTGCCCTGCAGAACGAAAAGCCGGAAGATATCCCTTATATGGTCGATCCCGAAAAGCCCTGGAAGAAATACCCTTCGGACGGAATGATCTTTAAGGATCTTCAGGAATGCTTCATGGCCGGCGGCAAGCGCACCCGCCCTGCGGAAGATATTAAAACCGTCCGGGAGCGAGTCAGAAATCAGCTGGATAAAGAAGTCTGGCAGGAAGAGCAGCGTTTTGAAAATCCTCATAAGCATTATCTTGACATGAGCCAGGCTTACTATGACGAAAAGATGCGTCTGCTTCGCGAAGAATCGTAAGAAACGGGGGAAACACAGATGAAAGGATTTGAACGGACGGAAGCGTTTGAAGCTTCTGCTGTCAGAGATCAGCTCGTCGGAATGATACATGAATTTACCGAGAGAACCGGTGTAAAGCGTGTCGTGCTCGGAATCTCGGGCGGGAAGGACAGCTCTGTGGCAGCGGCGCTCTGCGCGCGGGCTCTCGGAGCAGAAAATGTCTGGGGCATAATGCTTCCGGACGGTGTACAGGCTGACCTGGAAGACTCAAAAAGAATCTGTGCCTCGCTTGGTATCCATGCAAGGATCGTAAATATCGGTGCGATTCACCGGGCACTGACGGAAGTGATCCGCGAAGGAGCGGGCGAAGATCTGTATCCTGAAGGCGAGCCTCTGCCGACGTTATTTGAATCCAATGTTAATGTGCCGCCGAGGATCCGCATGACGGTTCTTCGAAATATTGCGCAGGCTCTGGGAGCTTTCCTCTGCGGAACAGGCAATCTTTCCGAAGCGACCGTTGGATACTGTACCAAGGACGGCGATACCAGCTGCGATTTCAATCCGCTGGGCCGTCTGACCAGCCTGGAAGTTGTGGCTGTAGGTCTTACTATGGGTGAGCTTCCGCCCGAACTGATACATAAGGCTCCGAGCGACGGACTCTCCGGCAAAACCGATGAGGAGCGCCTGGGCGTAACTTACCGCCAGATCCATGACTGGATACGGTCAGGCAGTTCCGGAGACAATACGGCTGATGCTGTTATTGAAAGAAAATGGCGGGCCAGCGCGCACAAACGCCGTCTTCCCTCGGTCCTGGATCCTTTTACGGGGGAAATCGTATGAAAATCGGGATTGTCGGCGGGACATTTGATCCGATCCATATCGGTCATCTTCTGTTAGGCGTTTTTGCCAAAGAACAGCTGGGGCTTGACCGTATCTGGTTTATGCCGGCAGGACAGCCATACTTCAAGGAAGGGAAAAAGGTCAGTTCCCGGGAAGATCGGCTGAAGATGACCCGCCTGGCAGCGGAAGAGATCGAAGGAGCCGATGTCTGTGACATCGAATTGCGGCGCCTGGGCCGGACTTATACGTATGAAACTGTGGAGCAGCTGAATGAAGACTGTCCGAACGATGTTTTTTTCTTCATTTTTGGATCGGACTGCCTGAATCAGCTGGAAATGTGGCGCTTTCCCGAGCGGATCCTCGCCGGCTGCACCCTGGTGGCAGCTGCCCGTGGCAATAAAGCGGACAGAGCAGAACTGGAAGAAAAAGCGGGTGAGCTGATGCAGCGCTTCGGCGGTCGTATCGTTGTAATGGATTTTCCGGTGATCGATATTTCCTCAACGCAGATCCGAAGACGGGCTGCAGCGGGATATCCGATCAAATTCTTTGTCTCCGCACCGGTCGAAGAGTTTATCCTTCGGAACAAGCTTTACTCTGAGGAGCTGGAAACATGAGAGAATACAGAGATTTCTGGAAACGGACCTTCGATTACCGGGGAATGTCCAACAGACGGGAATACTGGATCCCTGTCGGCTTCCATATGGGGCTGACCGTTCTGTTGCTTATATATTATATATTGGCTAAGACGAACGGATGGGGCAACAGTGTTCCCTTCTGGATCCTCCTGATCTTTCTGCTTATTACCATAATCCCGTTCGTTGCTCTTACCGTTCGTCGGATGAAGGATACGGGGATGTCCGGCTTCTGGTCTTTCCTTCTGCTGTTTGTGGGGGCCGGTACCTGCATTGTGCTGGCGCTCTGTGCCGCCGGAAGCGGGTATTATCCCGGAATGGACGATCCGGTCAATTTATACGGTCCGCCGGAATGGTTTGAGCCTTCCCGTCAGCAGCTGGAAACGGATGATACAAAGCCGCTGGATCCGAGTCAGAATATTGCAGAGCCGCTGTACGGTCCGCCCGCCTTCACGAAGAGGCAGGAAGAAAAATAAGCTTTTCGTTTCGGAGTGTTGCCGATGAAAGAAAAACAGATCAGCAATTCCGGCCTCAGCCGAAGCATCAAACTGGCACATCTGGAACAGCTGGCAGATTACAGGGAGAATCACCTGAGACCTCATCCCGAGCTGCGGACGCTGTTTATTGAAATGACGGAAAAATGCAATGAGCACTGCCGTCACTGCGGATCACACTGCGGAGATTATACGGAAAAGGAACCGTTAAGCGGAGAAGAAATATGCACTTTTCTCCGCCAGATTAAAGAAGATTTCCCGATTGAGAAGATTCGGCTCTGCATTACGGGCGGAGAACCGCTGCTGCGCAGAGATTTCTTTGAAATCATGAACTGCGCGAAGCGTCTGGGCTTTGGCTGGGGCATGACCACGAACGGAACGCTGATTACGCCCGAGATCGCAAAAAAGCTGTATCTGGCCGGAATGCGGACGGTATCCGTCAGCGTGGACGGCATGAAAGAAAATCATGAATGGTTCCGGCAGGTCCCCTGTTATGATGTTACACTTAACGGAATACGGAATCTGCTGGATCAGCCTTTCGAGCATGTCCAGATCACGACGGTTATCTATAAGAAAAACATCGGCGAGATGGAAGAAATGTACCACTTTTTCAGCAGTTTGGGGATCCGCTCCTGGCGTCTGATCAATATTGAACCGATGGGAAGAGCACTTAAAGAGCCGGATCTTCTGCTGGGGAAAGAAGAGTACCGGAAACTGTTTTCTTTTATTCGGGAAAAGCGATTTGCCGGTAAGATGGAAGTCGTTTACGGATGCAGCCATTTCCTGGGGGTGTCGTATGAGAGAGAACTTCGTCCCTGGTATTTTCTCTGCAACGCGGGCGTTTATACAGCCAGCATGACAGCCGGCGGCAATTTCGTCAGCTGTCTGGACCTTCCGCGCCGGCCGGAGCTCGTGGAGGGCAATGTTCGGACGCACCGTTTCAAAGATATCTGGGAGAAGAAATACCGGATATACCGGACGGATTTCCGGAAGGTGGGAAAATGTGCCGACTGCCGGTATTACCGGTACTGTGCCGGCGATTCATTTCACAGCTGGGATTTTGACAGAATGGAACCCCTGCTCTGCCTGAAAGGAATCCTGTTTGAATAAAAGCGGGATTAAGCTGTTTCATAACGGAGATACAGCGTAAAGACGGTGTCTCCGTTTTTAATACCGCGAACCGAGAAACGGCTGCCGTCCTGACCGACGGTCATCTCCATCGTCTCGTTCAGTCTGAGTTCATGAGAATATTCGATCAGAAGATCCTTCAGAAGCGCGCCTTCCTGCGGAGCCGGAAGAATGTTTTCGGCGGCGTCCATATAACGTGTGTTATTCATGTGTCCGATGATATCCACATAACTGAAGGGGACTGTAAAATTCGTACGGAAAAGCTCCGGCAACAGAACTTTCGGCATCCGGGGCAGCGCCATGAGCGGTTCCCGCGAAGAAAAAGGGAAATTGATTCCGAAAGAAGAAGGAAGAATCATGCTTCGGCTGTCTTCATTCATGATGACCCAGACTGTGCAGGAGCGGATAATCTCATGGCCTGACCCGTCAAGGATCTGCATATAGCGGGGCAGAAGACTGTGCATGGGACGGCCGGGCCAGGTAACGAAATGCATGATTTCATCGCGTTCAGGCATGCGATCGATCTCCAGATGCTGCCGGACTAATACCCAGGCCAAACGCTGTTCTTCAAGCTTTTTCCAGCCGAAACCGAGAAGAGCCGCATGACGGCCCGCTACCTGCTGAATCAGTTCCAGAAGACGTGTGGGGCGCAGACGTCCGTACAGATTGATATCGACGGCATCAACGGTATAGTCGGTCTCAAAAACGGTCTCCATAAAATATCCTCCTGGTCATGCGAATAACTGAAGAGGGCTGCCGTTTCTGCGGCAGCCCCAAAGGTGCACAGGGTCAATTATTCGGCTTCAATGACGAGCGCAGCATCCGGCGCATTGCGGCGAATGGAATCGATGCCGTTCAGGCAGCTGGCTTTGGCCTTGTAGCCTTCACCGGTGGCAATGATTTCACCGTTGCGGGCTTTCAGACGGAAGCGGAACTCACCGGCCTTGTCCTTGTAAACTTCGAACTTGGGATTGGTGACCTTCTCGAATCCTTCTACGGTCTGGTCTTCCAGCTTTGCTTCAACAGCATTCTTCCGTACACTTTCAATGCCGTTCTTGCAGGCACTCTCGGTATTGTAAGTTTCGCTCGTAGCGATGATCTCACCGTTACCGGCCTTCAGATTGAACCGAAAACCGCCGTTCTTGGTCGGCTTCATAACAAACTTACCCATAAAGCAACGCTCCTTTGATTCATTATTTTCTTCACTATAACACACGTTCGTTCCTGCCGCAAGACTTTTTGCAAAATGAACACAAGTTTTCTGTAAACGGTTGCAAGTCACATCAAAGCGATTTATAATGAAATCGCTACAAAGAATTTGTAAAGGAGACTGTAAAGTATGAAGCCTTTGATTGGTATTTCATGCAGTATTGATGCGACAGACAGCGGTGCGCAGAAGGAATTTCTAAATGATTCGTATTTAAACGCTGTTGAACGGGCCGGCGGCCTCCCTGTGATCATTCCGAATACGATGGATCCCGATCTGCAGATCGAGATCGCGAAACGTCTTGACGGCGTGATTATCTCGGGCGGCCCCGATATGGATCCCAGACGTTACGGCAGCCGGGTCAACGCGAAAGTAAGCAAGATTTATCCGCGCCGTGATGCGGCGGAGTTCTCCCTGATCAAATATGTTATCGAAGAAACAGACCTTCCGATTCTCGGTATCTGTCGCGGGATCCAGAGCATCAATGCTGTAATGGGCGGCGACCTGATCGTCGATCTGCCCACGGACGGCTATCTGCTGCACTCCATGAGTAATATCTATCCCCGGGGAGAAGAGGCTCACGATATCAGAGTTGAAAAGGATACCAAACTGCTTCAGATCCTGGGAAGCGAGAAGATCGGTGTAAATTCTTTCCATCATCAGGCAGTCAGGACACCGGCTCCCGGTTTTAAAGTAACGGCCTATTCCATTCCCGACAACGTGATCGAAGCCATTGAGCTGCCCGGCGATCGCTTTGTCCTTGCGGTACAGTGGCATCCCGAAGAGATGATCAGGCATGAAGCGCATCAGAATCTTTTCAGAACACTGATCGCGGAAGCGGTAAAAACGGCAGAGCGGAAATAACGGTCTGAAAAAGCGTCGGAAAACCGTTTGACAATCAGCTTTCGACGTGATAGAAAAAAAACAGAACAAGCAAAATGAGATATGCCGGTTGATCGATTCGAGAGAGATCGCAGTCTGCGGCGCCGAAGGGGCAAAAAACTCTCAGGCAAAAGTATCGGATCGTGACGGAACTCCGAAAAGTGCTTTTGGCACGCCGAAGGTGCAACCTGCCAGGCAGGGAATCTCTCAGGCCTATAACGGAGGCGCTTCCCCTTCTCCAGGGGAGGCGTCTCTGTCTGCGTTTAATAACAAATGAGGTGACAAAATGAGTGAACTGAAAAGAACCCAGTTGTACGATGTTCACGTAGCAGCCGGAGCGACGATGGTCGATTTCGGCGGCTGGGAAATGCCTGTACAGTATCCGACAGGCATCGTTGCAGAACATCTCTACACCCGTCATGCCTGCGGTATATTCGATGTATCGCATATGGGACGTATTCTCGTGGAAGGACCGGATCGGATCGCCTTCCTGCAGCATGTCGTCACAAGCAATGTCGACGCCCTGGAGAAGAACCGGAGCCAGTACTGCATTATTCAGGCTCCGGACGGAAGCGCCGTGGATGATGCCTATCTGTACTGTTTTGATGAGAAAGAGCTCTGGCTCGTCATCAATGCCGCGAATATTGACAAGGATCTGGCTTATCTGACACCGTTGCTCGAAGGATATGACTGCACGCTGACCAATATCTCTTCGGAATGGGCCTGCATTGCGGTTCAGGGACCGAAGTCCAAAGAGATTCTGTCGGAGATGTCCGGCGGCGAAGCACTGACCGTGGAGCCGATCCGCAACCGTCTGAATACGCTGAAGCTGGAAGGCAGAGAGGCACTGATCGCCCGCACCGGTTATACCGGGGAACCGCTTGGCTTTGAAGTGTTTGTAAAGAGTGAAGACGCAGTCTGGCTTTGGAACCGCCTGGTGGAACTCGGAGCCAGGCCTGCCGGTCTGGGTGCCCGCGATACCCTGCGTCTGGAAGCCGGTCTGCCGCTGTACGGCCATGAGATGGGAATGGGACAGGACGGAAAGCCGATGCCGATCTATTCTGCCGGCGTCGCCCGTTTTGCGGTGAGTTTCGCCCCTCAGAAAGGCGACTTTATCGCCAAAGAAGCCTTACAGAAGCAGCGGGAAGCCTTCCTGCGCATTATGAACCGCGATTTCTCCGACTGCGAAGCCCTGCCGTACCGTGTCCTCCCGATCACGCTGCTGGATCGGGGCGTAATCCGCGCCGGCATGGATATCTATAAAGGCGACCGTCACATCGGCTGGGTGACCAGCGGCACGATGGTTCCTTATTATGTAGCGGAAGGCGAAGGCCTGGAGAGCGTTATCACCGATGCGGTTGCCAAGAGATCCATCGGTCAGTGCTACATCGCTTCCGATACGCTGGAAGACGATATCGTGGAAGTGGATATCCGCGGCAAACGCTTAAAGGCAGTCATTCCCGAGACGCATCTGTCCCTCGAAGCGCCGCCTTACGCCCGTCCTCTTATCTACGGAACCAAGCTGAAAGAAACGGATAAACCGGGCGGTGACGGTCTGGCCAAGGCTCTGACGCTGATCGCAAAGTCCGAACGGAACCATATCTGGCGCCAGAGGGAATGCATCAATCTGATTCCTTCGGAGAATACGCCTTCCCGCGCGGTACAGCTTTTGTCCGGTTCCGATCCGGCCTTCCGCTATGCGGAACACCGCAAGACGAAAGCCTTCTACGACAAGGACATTTTCTATTATCAGGGAACGAAGTTCATCGATGAGACCGAACAGCTCCTTGTAGACGAAATGAGAAAATACTTCGGCTGTACCGAGGTCGAGACCCGTGTCACGAGCGGCCAGATGGCCAACACGGCCGTGTTCTCTGCTCTGATGGATTATAAGAACCGACTGGACCGCAAGAACGATCCGAAGCGGCTGGGCTATGTGATGAACAACCACATCATCCGCGGCGGTCACCTTTCTGCTCAGCCTATGGGCGCGATGCACGACTATATTGCGATCGATCCCAAGACGGAGATGAACGCGGTCGTCAACTTCCCGGTACTGAAGGACAACATCTACAAGATCGATGTCGAAGAAACAAAGAAGCTGATCGATGAGTACAGACCCGAACTGATCATCTTCGGCAAGAGCATGGTTCTCTACCGTGAACCGGTCGCGGCGATCCGGAAGTTCGTGGATGAACAGAAGATCCCGACCACGATCATGTACGATATGGCGCACGTGCTAGGCATCGTCGGACCGTCCTTCCAGGATCCGTTCGCCGAAGGCGCGGAGATCGTTACCGGTTCCACGCACAAGACCTTCTTCGGACCGCAGCGCGGTGTGATCGCGGTGAACTACAAAGAAAATGAGCTCAAGTACGAACTTTGGGAGACCATCGAGCGCCGCGTCTTCCCGGGCAGCGTTTCCAACCATCATCTGGGCACGCAGCTCGGCATGCTGATGGCGGCTTACGAGATGAACACCTTCCGCAAGGAATATCAGGCAGCTGTTGTAAATAACGCCAAATCGTTTGCCCGCGCACTCGCTGCCGAAGGGCTGGCCGTGGAAGGAGATCCCGAAATCGGTTACACCGAGACCCATCAGGTGATCGTATCGGTCGGTTACGGTCAGGGCGCCGAAATTGCGGAACGGCTGGAGAAGAACAATATCATTGTCAACTATCAGGCAACGCCGGATGAAGAAGGCTTTACAGCCAGCGGCGCGCTGCGGATGGGCGTTTCCGAAATGACCCGCTTCGGCTTCGGAGAAGCAGAGTTCAGGAAAGCGGCGGCTCTGATCGCAGCCTGCATCCGGGGCGAAGACGTCAGGGAAGACGTGGCGAAGTTCCGTGCCGAATATCAGACCATGCATTACTGCTTCGACGATGCCACGCTGAATGCGGCACTGGATCATCTGGCCGGAATCATGGCCCGCTGAAAAAACTGTTTAACCAATGCGGAGTCCGGCAGATATTCTGCCGGCCGGAATATAAACAATAATAATTTTGGAGGAATCATATGGAACATCTCGATTATCAGTTTTCACGCTCTCATGAATGGCTGAAGGAAGAAGACGGCCTGATGGTCGTCGGCATCTCCAACTTTGCGCAGAATGCGCTGGGAGACGTTGTATTCGTAAACCTGCCTGAAGTAGGCGACGAAGTAACCGCAGGCGAGGCATTCGGTGATGTAGAATCCGTTAAAGCCGTTTCGGATCTGGTTTCCCCTGTAACCGGCATTGTTGCAGCGGTGAATGAAGAGCTGCTGGATTCCCCGGAACTGCTGAACAGCGATCCCTACGGAAGCTGGATCATTAAAGTGGAAAATGTGACGGCGACGGAAGAGCTTCTTTCCGCTGCTGCCTATGAGGCTTTCTGCGAAACGGAGGAATAAAATGGGACATTATTTGCCTTCCACGGAAGCGGAACGGCAGGAAATGTTATCCGGTCTGGGCCTGGAATCCGTAAGGGACCTTTACCGGGATGTCCCGGAAAGTGTCTGGCTGGACCGGCCGCTGGATCTTCCGGAAGGGAAGTCGGAGATGGAAGTTTCCGACTATATCCGGAAGATAGGCGAAAAGAATAAGCAGTACCGCCTGATTCTGCGCGGCGCGGGCGCTTACGATCACTATATCCCCAGTATAGTGAAATACATTCCTGCCAAAGAAGAATTCCTGACAGCCTATACGCCGTATCAGGCGGAGATCAGTCAGGGGATTCTGCAGTCGATCTTTGAGTATCAGACCATGATCTGCGAGCTGACCGGGATGGAGGTCTCCAATGCATCCGTTTATGACGGTGCCACTGCGGCGGCAGAGGCAGTTTCCATGTGCCGCAACCGCAAACGCAGCGTGACGCTGGTCTCCGGTGCGGCTCATCCGGACGTAATCAATACGATTCGCACCTATCTGTACGGTGTCGGCGCGGAAATGAAGCTGATTCCCGTAAAGGACGGAAAAACGGATCTCGATGCCCTGAAATCCATGCTGGCGGATGATACGGCGTCCGTCTACTTTGCTCAGCCCAATTTCTGGGGGCAGTTTGAAGAGGCGCAGGCCTTGATCGAGGCCGCACATGCTGCAGGCGCCATGGCCGTGATGGGCTGTCATCCGATCGCGCTGGCTGTGACAAAGACGCCCGGTGAGCTCGGTGCGGATGTGGCAGTCGGCGAAGGACAGCCTCTCGGCATGCCGCTGGCGTACGGCGGACCGTATCTGGGCTTCATGGCGACCACAAAGAAAAATATGCGTTCGCTGCCGGGGCGTATTGTAGGCGAAACCACCGATGCCAACGGCAACCGCGCGTTTGTTCTTTCCCTGCAGGCCCGTGAACAGCATATCCGCCGTGAAAAAGCCAGCTCCAATATCTGCTCCAACGAAGCCCTGTGTGCGCTGACCGCCGGCCTTTATATGGCAACGATGGGACCGGACGGCATGCGTCAGGTTGCTGAGCAGTCCATGGCCAAGGCTCATTATCTGGCAGAAGAACTGACGAAGCTTCCGGGTGTGAATATGGTTTACAGCGGACCGTATTTCCACGAATTTGCAACGACCCTGCCGAAACGGGAGGAAGTCCTGGCGGCACTGGATGCGGCCGGCATTCTGGGCGGTCTGCCGGTTGACGGCGGTGTGCTCTGGTGCGTCACGGAAAAGGCTTCCAAAGCCGCACTGGATGAAGCGGTCGCGATCGTAAAGGAGGTGCTGGCATGAAGCTGATATTCGAAAAGAGTCATCCCGGCCATCAGGTCAGCGTATTGCCGCCTCTTGATGTAAAGCCGGCTGCAATGCCTGAGGATCTGAAGCGCGAGAGCGCGCTGCGTCTGCCCGAACTGAGCGAGACCGAGATTTCCCGTCACTATAAGGAACTCGTGGATCAGGTCTACGGCGTCAACAACGGTTTTTATCCGCTCGGATCCTGCACCATGAAATACAATCCCCGGATCGATGAGGAAATGGCGTCCCTGCCTTCCTTTACCGGAATTCATCCGCTGGCTCCCGCCGAGGCGACGGAAGGCTGCCGTGAAGTGCTGAAGGAAGCCGGTGAGCTCCTTTCCGAGATCTCCGGTATGGATGCGATGACCTTCCAGCCGGCAGCCGGTGCACACGGTGAATTTACCGGCGTGATGCTGATCAAGCAGTATCACGATGCGCGCGGAGATCAGGCCCGCAGAAAGATCATCGTTCCGGATTCCGCTCACGGTACGAACCCTGCCACGGCGGCGATGTGCGGCTTCGAGGTTGTGAATATCGCTTCCGCACCGGACGGCTGCGTGGATCTGGAAGCCCTGAAAGTAGCGCTGGGAGACGATACGGCCGGTCTGATGCTGACCAATCCGAATACGGTCGGTCTGTTTGACCCGAACATTCTCGAGATCACACGCCTGGTGCATGAAGCCGGCGGACTGTGCTACTACGACGGAGCGAACCTGAATGCAATCATGGGGCATGTCCGTCCCGGCGATATGGGCTTTGACTGCGTGCATATGAATCTGCACAAGACCTTTGCCACGCCTCACGGCGGCGGCGGTCCCGGCGCAGGCGCGGTGGGCTGCAAAGCATTTCTGGCGCAGTATCTGCCGAAATCCGCTCTGATGGACGGCGAAGGCCATGTTCAGGTCAGGGGCTTTGCCGGCAATTTCCTGGTCGTTCTGAGAGCTCTTACCTACATTCTGACGCTTGGACGGGAGGGGATTCCGCAGGCTTCGGAAACGGCGGTATTAAATGCCAACTATCTGCAGGCGAAGCTGAAGGAAATCTTTACGCCGGCGTTCGACAGAATCTGCATGCATGAATTCGTACTGGATCTTTCGGATTACAAGAAGGCGACAGGCGTCAGTGCACTGGACGTTGCGAAGGGACTCATCGACTACGGCATTCATCCGCCGACCATGTATTTCCCTCTCATCGTTCATGAAGCGCTGATGCTGGAACCGACGGAGACCGAGAGCCGCGAGACCCTGGATCAGGTCGCCGGAATCTTCAAGGCAGTTAAAGAACAGGGCGAGACCGATCCCGAAAGTCTGCATACTGCGCCGCACAAGGCGCCGATCGGACGGCCCGACGAGGTCAAAGCGGCCCGCAGTCCCATTTTGAAAGCTGAGCTGTAATACCATGGCAGATCATTACAATCATTTCCCGTTAAAGCATTTTGCTGGGATCGTGGCAGACTGCCTCGATCTTCCCCTTCCGGACAGCTTTGCCCCGCCAATCGATTGGATCTCCGCGATCCTGAAAGATCGGCTGGGCGGTCCGGCTGACAGAGCGGTGCTCTATCACGCAGATGCCGTCGGGCAGTATATCTGGCAGAAATACACCGATCTGTTTGAACCGGTATATCGTCATACAACGATGTCAGTTCCTTTTGTCAGTACCGTGGAATCGGTGACTCCGGTCGCGCACGCCTCCATGTATACAGGAATGGATCCGGAAGGACACGGTATCATGAGCTATGTGCGGCCGAAACTGGAATGTACGACCCTGTTCGATGTCCTGATTCAGGCAGGGAAGAAGCCGGCCATCGTTGCGCAGACAGATTCCACCTTCGTGCATATCTTTGCCGGACGGGAAATGGATGTATTTGAAGCAGCCAATGCGGCTGAAGTACAGGAAAAGACCCTTGAACTGCTGGAAAGCGACCGCTACGATGTTGTCAGCATTCATACCTTTGATTACGACAATGCGGCTCATGCCTATGGGCCGGAATCCAAAGAAGCGCTGAATGCCGTGGCACTGGAGGCAGACGGCTTCCGACGTTTGGCGGAGACGATGGAGTGTTACCGCGGAAAGCATCGGACACTGCTGACCTATTCGCCCGATCACGGTCAGCATCTGATCGCAGGACATCACGGTATGCACGGAAGCAAGATGATCGAAGATATGAATATCGTGCATTTCTTCGGCACCATCTCCTGACAGATCGTATACGAAGAGAGACCCCTGTTCTGGCTTCGGTGCAGGGGTCTTAAAATGTTTGCATTCAAAAGGCCTCCGTGATATAGTAATCTAGTTGAATGACTGGATTACCTGACGGTTTTAGGATGAATAAAATGATTCGCACACGAAGCGAAAAGAGTATTTTACACGGCAATCCCATGCCGACACTGCTGACATTTGCGGTTCCCATCATCTGCGGGAATATTTTTCAGCAGCTCTACAATATAGTGGACGCGATGGTGGTCGGGGCCTATCTCGGAGACCTTCCTCTGGGCGGTATCAGTGCCGCCGCACCGATCATGGATGTCCTTTACGGCATTGTGACGGGCGGTACGGTCGGTGTCAGCGCCTTATTGGCTCAGCTGTACGGGGCCGGGAAAAAAGATCGCCTGAAGCGAGTCCATGTAACGGCCTTAACAGCAGGCACGGTATTTATCGTCATGCTGGGACTGATTGCTCTTGCGGCAAGCCCGGCAATTTTAAATGCGCAGAAGACGAATCCCCGGATCATAGAGGAATCTATGCGTTACTTGACGATCATCTGCCTGGGGATGATGCTGAATTTCTTTTACAGTTATTTTGCGGCAGCTCTTCGCGCCTGCGGCAATTCAACCACTCCCTTTCTGGTCCTGCTTTTTTCTTCTGTCCTTCATGCGGGACTGGATGTCCTGCTCGTCGGAGTGTTCAGACTGGAGATCATCGGTGTGGCTGTTTCCACAGTGTTCTGCCAGCTGCTCTCGGCTGTCGTTCTGTTCCTTTACTGTCAGAAGAAAAGTCCGGAGCTGTCTCTGGAACGGTCACAGCGTTTTGACAGGAAAGAGCTGGGAGCCGTGGCAGGTTTTGCCTGGGCCGGTGCACTGCAGCAGATTGTGGTACAGGTCGGGCGTCTGCTGATACAGGGAATGCTTTCCGGAATGCCTGTCGGTGAGATCCCGGAAGGAGCCGATCCCGAACTGTATCTTTCTCACCGCGTAACCGGTTATAATATGGGGATGCGGGTGGAAGTCTTCCTGGTCGGGATTTTCCAGGGCGTGAGCGGAGCTTCCGTGGTAACGATGTCCCAGAATTTTGGTTACGGGAGCGGGAAAAGGGTCGTGGCTTTTTACAAGAGAGGCCTTCTGCTTGCCGTGATCTACGGAGCGGTGCTGTTCTGTGTCTGTCACGGACTGTCCCGGGAACTGATCGGACTGTTTACCGACAATGAGGATGTGATCACAGCCGGCAGCAGCTATGTTTCCCTGATGGGGAACTTCTATATCCTGGCCTGTTTCGGGGAAATGACGCAGGCTCTGTTCCGCGGGATCGGGAAACTGAAGGTCTGCGCCCTGGCTTCCGGGCTTCAGGTCCTTCTGCGCGTGATCCTCTCTTATCTGCTGATCCCCCGCCTCGGGATCCCCGGGATCTCTTATTCCGTGGCGATTGGCTGGTTCCTGCTGGTGCTGATTGAAGGCGCATTTACCGTTATAGAATGCAAAAAGCTGCTGAAATGGCAGAAAGACTGAAGAATAGGCTGACACCGTTCAGTTTATTGCTATACTAGACAAATAAACGCTGTGAAAGGGAAAAATATGATCCAGGATATCGCTCCGCATCAATATGACAACTGTTTTGCTCATCGCAGGGCTCCACGGCCGACTGATTACGTGTTCTTTCATCGGGACGAAAAAGAAATGCTTCTTAAGTTTGAAGACGGATCCTTCCGTTTTCCCACTGTGGAAGAAGTCGGGGCTGACGGCCTGTATTTTGCCTTCCTGATCGACGACACGGCCTTCTTTGTCGGTCCGGACCGCGGCTCAAAAACGATGGATCTTCCCGGTTTCGAATATGCCGACCAGGGAAAGTTCCGGACTCTTAAGCCGCAGTATCTGGCTTTTGCGGGTATTACCGGCATGCAGCTGATGCGCTGGCTGGCTTCCGAGCGCTTCTGCGGTTCATGCGGAACGCCGCTTGAGGAAAGCACCTGGGAGAGAGCCTTTGTCTGCCCCAAGTGCAAGAAGACGACCTATCCGCGCCTCATGCCTGCCGTGATCATCGGCGTCATGCACGGCGACCGTCTGCTGGTCAGCGCCTATGCGGACCGTCCTTCCAGAGGATTCGCGATGATCGCCGGCTTTACCGAGATCGGTGAGACCGTGGAAGAGACCGTACATCGGGAAGTCATGGAAGAAGTCGGACTTAAAGTCAAGAACCTCCGTTTCTACAAGAGTCAGCCCTGGTCCTTCAGCGATACGGTCCTGATGGGCTTCTTCTGCGACCTGGACGGAGAACTGGAAAACATCCAGCTGGATATCAATGAGCTCAAGGAAGCCCGTTTCCTGACGCGGGATGAACTTCCCGAACGCCGCGGCGAGGCTTCCATGACCGCGGAAATGATGCAGTATTTCAAAGACGGAAAGATAACGGGGACCAGATAAATGTGCGATTATGTGATTCGGGGAATGGCAGCAGACGGACAGATCAGAGCCTTTGCCGCCACAACGAGACAGATGACTGAGGAGGCCAGACGGCGTCACAACACAAGCCCGGTGGCTACAGCTGCACTGGGACGGCTGATGTGTGCTGCCGCAATGCTGGGTGATCAATGCAAGTCGGATACAGACCGTCTGACGTTGAAGATCAAAGGCGACGGCCCTATCGGTGCACTCTATGCAGTGGCCAATGCGAGAGGAGAAGTCAAAGGCTTTGCCCAGAACCCGCAGATTATGATTCATGCGCGGCCGGACGGCAAGCTGGATGTGGGAGGAGCGGTCGGAAAGGGCGAGCTGACGCTGATCCGTGATCTCGGTTTAAAAGAGCCATACGTTGGGACCTGCAAACTGGTCAACGGAGAGATCGCGGAGGACCTGACTTATTATTTCGCCCTATCAGAGCAGACGCCGACATCGGTTTCCCTCGGTGTATTGATGAACCGCGACAATACCGTGGCGCAGACCGGCGGATTTATGCTTCAGCTGATGCCCGGCGCTACTGACGAGCTGGCCGCCCGCCTTGAAGAGAAGATCCTGAATGCTCCTCCCGTAACCAACTGGCTGGATAAAGGCATGACGCCGGAAGATATTCTGGGAGAATTGCTGGACGGTTTAGGCTATATTCAGACGGAAAAAAAAGATGTCTGTTTCCGCTGTGACTGCAGCCGTGAGAAGATGGAAAGCGTTCTGGTCGGTCTGGGACGGCTGGAGCTGCTGGATCTGATCTTAAGCCAGGAAACCGTACAGGTACACTGCGATTACTGCAATACCACATATTCCTTCTCCCGGCCGGAACTGAAAGCACTGTTCAAAAAGAATTTCAGAAATGATGAAAAAAACAACTGACAAACGATTGGGAAAAGCATTGTCTTCAGCGCTGCCGTGGCTGGCGGTGCTGATTCCGGCTGCGCTCGGAACTTTTCTGTATTTCTATGCTGGGTCTCATAAAGCCTTTGCCAACTGGTATGCCCATCAGATCTATCCGGTATGGGTAGGCACGGTAGGACGCGTCTTTGGCTGGCTTCCTTTTTCCGTTAACGAATTTGGTATTTATGCACTGATCCTGCTCGGGATTTTTTGGATCGTGCGGGATATTACGAGGGTGACAGGACACCGTCAGAAAAAGAATTGGGCAGGACGATGGCTGCGCACTATTCTGGCTGCTGCCGGAAGCATGTGGCTGATTTTCATGCTCGGATGCGGTATCAACTACAACCGGTCTACCTTTGCAGAGGAATACACGCTGGACCTGAGCGGCGGAACGAAGGAAGAACTCTATTATCTGACACAGATCATGGTAGAGCGTGTCAACGGACTGGCTGATTCTGTGACCCGTGACGGTGAAGGTGTGATGCAGGTGGAGGCAGATTACAAGGAACAGGCCGTGAAAGCAATGAGAGAGCTGGGAGAAGAGTATGATATTCTGAAAGGCTTTTATCCCCAGCCCAAGGCTGTATTTTTCTCGGAATTCCTGTCCCATGAGCATATCTGCGGGGTTCATTCTCCGTACACTTCGGAGGCACAGTACAACCGTCTGATTACACCGTACAATATCCCGCATACGATCTGTCACGAGCTAAGCCATCTGAAAGGTTTTATGCGCGAAGATGAGGCGAATTTTGTGGGATATCTTGCCTGTGTTTCTTCGGAGGACAAGTCATTTCAGTACAGCGGTTACTGTCTGGGCTATATCTATGTAAGCAATGCACTGTATACGGTCGATTACGATCATTGGGATGAGCAGAGACTGCTGCTGTGCGATGCAGTGAGCAAGGATCTTAGTGAAAACTCCATTTACTGGTCGCGTTATCAGACGAAGCTGGCTGAGATCAAACAGACGGTGAATGACAATTATCTGAAGTTTAATCATCAGGAGGACGGCGTGAAAAGCTACGGCCGCGTAGTTGATCTTTTGCTTGCATACTATCGAAACGAAATCACCGAGAGAATGTTGACTGATGGTAAGTAAATTGTCAGTCAATTATCAGAAATGATTCAATATCAAGCTCAATAATTCGACAAGCCCCGAAAAATTCGCGTAAAGTTGCACAATTATTTCTGTTGACATTCTCGGAATGCGGTGCTATTATAATCCCTGCGCCTCGCGAAGAGGCCATGTACCTTGACAATTAAATGATGCATTCCAACCCTGAAAATTCCTATTAAAAC
>JAEEGL016020795.1_pt1 | contig 23082 bp, 21 predicted proteins | sample 9134231 | NCBI WGS metagenome assembly JAEEGL01 (sample SAMN16246548, study PRJNA631951) | gut metagenome | biome: gut microbiome; feature: rumen; material: fiber-attached | host: Bos | place: Iran: Karaj | collected 2018-10
ATATACAGGGACTTTGACACATATAACATTTGAGCGGTTTCTCATGTTACAGAGACCTTTCTCATAGCCTACTCAACCACTTTAATCACTTCGCATGGCTTTTATCCCATGCTCGGCGATTCAATCACCGAGTAGTTGACCTGACAGGAAAATCAGTAATACTCTTTTCACTTTTTAATACCTCCACGCACTTTTCCGACTCCGAGGAACACTAAGAATACGAATATGTCAACAGCTACTATTGTTGATCCTACAGGAGTTCCTGACAATATTGAAACAAATATTCCGATCAGTGCACAGCTCACGCTTATTACAGCTGAACAGATTGTAACTGATTTGAAGTTCTTGAACACCCTCATTGCCGACAAGGCCGGGAATATGACAAGAGCGGAGATAAGAAGCGAGCCTACAAGGTTCATTGCCAAGACTATTATAACAGCAATTATCACGGCTATAAGAAGGTTGTACAGCCAAGCCTTCATTCCGGTGGCTCTGGCAAAATTCTCATCAAAAGTAACCGAGAAAATCTTGTTGTAAAAGAATATGAATGTCGCAATCACAAGTACGGACAGTATTCCGCTTATCCATACATCTGTCTGGGACAAAGTCAGAATTGATGTCGAGCCGAACAATGTTGAGCACACATCGCCTGACAAATTGCTGGATTTGGAGAATATGTTCATAAGTAAATACCCGATGGCAAGCGCACCCACCGAAATCATGGCAACGGCAGCGTCTCCCTGGATTTTTGCTTTCTGACCTGTTTTTAACAAAAGCACTGCACATATAACGGTTATAGCAAGTACCAAAGGCGTCTCGTTTGTGAGTCCCACAACTGCAGCTACTGCCATTGCTCCGAATGCTACGTGAGATAGACCGTCGCCTATGAATGATAATCTCTTTAACACAAGTGTCACACCGAAAAGCGATGAACACAATGCGACTAACACTCCCACTATTATTGCGTATCTCACAAAAGGATATTGCAAATACAAAGCGAGTTTGTCAAATAATTCAGCCATTGCATTCACCCGCTTTCAGAAAAGCGCTTGCAAAACCGCTATTGACATATTCTTCTTTAGTTCCGAAAAAGATGTCTTTGCCAATATGCAATATGTGATCAGCGTATTTCACAGCCGCTTCTATGTCATGCGACACCATTACAATCGTGATCTTTTCTTTTTTATTTAATGATTCTATCAAATCATACATCTCATTTGTGACAATCGGGTCAAGTCCCGACACAGGCTCGTCCAGCAGCAGCATCTTCTGAGTGGCGCAAAGAGCCCTGGCCAGCAAAACTCTTTGCTGCTGACCTCCGGATAGTTCCCTATAACAACTCTTAGTCAATGACTCAATTCCCATTCTTGAAATGTTGTCTTTAGCCATCTGTTTTTCCTGTTTGTTATAGAATGGTCTTAAGCCCATTCTGTTGCCGCAACCGGAAAGCACTATTTCCCATACGGAAGCAGGAAAATCCCTTTGGACATCTGTCTGTTGAGGCAAATACCCTATTTCATTGGACTTCAAACCTTCGCCCATGGATATTTTCCCTTCCATCGGCGACTGAAGTCCCAGCATGGTCTTTATAAGTGTGCTCTTTCCCGAACCATTTTCACCGACTATGCACAAATAGTCACCCTGCTCAATTGTAAAATTGAGTCCGTGCACTATTTCCACTCCGTCATAGCCCAGGCAAAGATCATTACTTGTCAATAATGCCATATTGAGTATTCCTCCATTAACTTAATGCGTCTTTTAATACCAATAGATTCTTCTCCATAACAGACAAATACGTTTCACCTTTTTCAACGTCAGACCTGTTTGTGGACTGCATTGAATTAAGTGTCAATATTTTCTGGTTCTTTGTCTTTGTCGCCTGCTTTAGTGTATTTGCTATTTTTCCGTTTGAACTCTCTATCTGAAGTATTGAATTGAGTCCCAGTTCGTCGAGTTTGCCAGCTAAGAATATGATTGTCTCAAAACTTGCTTCAGTATCTGCGGAGCATCCGTCAAAAGCTGCATAATATTGTATATTGTAATCTCTGCAAAGATATGCAAAAGGGAATCTGTCAGCTACAATCAATGTATTGAAAGATGACTCATTCACAACTTTTGAATAATTCTCATCAAGTTCAGTTAGTCTGCTTAAATAATTGGCTGTGTTTTCCAGATATTTTTTGGCATTTTTGTCATCTATTCTTGAGAGTTCAGTGCATATATGTTTTGAGAAGAGAACTGCATTTTTCAGCGAAAGCCAGACATGCTCGTCATGTTCGTGCACTTCTCCTTCTTCGCCCTCTTCTTCAATTGCCCTTGATCCGAGAATTTTCATGAGATTTATAACGGTTCTGTTCTTGTTCATGGGATTTTCCAGAGCTTTTTCGACCCAAAAATCCGACTCACCTCCGACATAGATGAACATGTCGCAATTGGCTATCTTTACCATGTCATCTACTGTCGCCTGGTAACTGTGAAGGTCCACGCCCTTGTCTAAGAGCAGTGTTACATCAACTTCTGTTTTTCTGTCTCCCAGTATCTGCATTACCCAGTCATACTCGGGGAAAATAGTTGTTACAATGCTTATTTTTTTCTTATCTTGTTTCGGTCCTGAGCAGCTTGTCATGAGCGCAAAGACCATCAATAAACAAACGGATACAGATATTATTCTTTTAGTCATAAAGATATTTTTCTCTTTCTACACGTTTCGCAAATGCCGTAAAGAACTGTACTAGAGCTGTCAACCTGGAAATTGGATTCCTGCATAACATCCTTTATAAGGGTGTTTGTCGCCGGGGTATCCAGGTGATAAGTCTTTCCGCATTTGGAGCACTCAAGATGCAGGTGATTTATGCACTCGTGCGAGCCCACATATCTGTAAACGGTTTTGCTAGATGTGCCAGTCATGGTCTCTTTTATGAGCCCTTGCTTTTTTAAAGCGGCAAGGTTTCTGTAAACAGCGCTTCTGCTCGCCTTTTCTCCCATCAACTCTATTATTTCATCTGAAGACAAGGATTCATCGTGATGCTTTTCAAGCAGCTCATATAAAGCCTTTCTCTGCGATGTCATATATGCCATATGTATTAACCTTCCGATTTGCAACATTTGCGACTCAGTCGCAAATTGGATTGTATAACCATTAAATGGATTTGTCAACACAAATCTGCAAAAATTCCCTACTTTTTTATTTAAAGGAGTATTGCAACACAAATGCAAAGTTTCATAGATTCAATTAAAAGCGCCATAGAGTCAGCCATTCTGAGCATAAGAACAAGCTTTCTTGACTCCGTCATAACATGGTTTTATGAAAAGATTACAGAAGGCTGTCAGTCTTTGTTTTCTTCCATGACAAATATTGGGACGCAGCTGTTTGAACTAGAATGGGTCAAAGCTGCCCTTGGCTTTTTCAATATGTTCGGCTGGATGATGTTCATATCGGGCTGCGTTGTCGCAATTTTCTCTATAGCAATTACATATATGGATACAGGTGTATTGAGTTTTAAAAGACATATACTTCCAATAATAGAAGGGCTTATTGCGACTTCTCTGTTCACAATAGTTCCCGTCGCACTGTATAAAGCGAGCGCAAATCTGCAATCCACCTTCATTTCAGACCTGTCGGACACATTTTTAGGCGCGGACTTATCCATTGCAACTGCAGCAAATAACGTAATAGATGCAATTGCAAAATTCTATTCTGACAGGCCCATTATAGCTCTGGTATTTGTCCTAATTATCATCATATGCATAGTTAAGGTCTTTTTGGAAAACATAAAAAGAGGCGGAATAATGCTCATCCAGATGGCTGTAGGAAGCCTGCATATGTTCAGTATACCGAGAGGCTTTACCGATGGGTTCAATTCATGGTGTAAACAAGTAATCGCCTTGTGCTTTACTGCATTCCTACAAACCACGCTTTTGTACATGGGCCTAATAACATTCCTTCAGTATCCACTCGTCGGTCTAGGCGTAGTACTGAGCGCATATGACGTAGCAAAAATAACAAAAATGTTCGGTCTTGACACTAGCGTAAGCATATCTCCGGCTATTAACAAAGCAAACAGCGTAATCCATCTAGGGAGGAATATATCTAGATGAAAAAATACTATTACCCTATATCAATGAACTCGTCTCCCGTCTTTTGGTTCTGGACACTAAAAGATATTGTAATCATCATTACTACAGTCATTTTGTCAATCCTTGTTTGGATCACGACAAAGACATATATCCCGCTGTGCCTTTCCCTGCTCAACGCATTCTTATCCATCCGCACTGAAGAAAAGAGTCTGAACGACCTCATAATACTTGCCGTCAGATACATATTCTTCAGACAAAAAACATACATATATCCAAAAGAGGAAATGAAAAATGAAAAAGAAAAACACAATGGACCTATTTCTGAGTCCCAAGCTTGAATCAAACACAATTAAAACGGACAAAACCGAATCCTGCTTTTATTCTGTCACTCCAAAGAACATATATCTGATGAACAGATATTCATGCGAAAACGAGTCGGAAAATCTGTCCAGGCTCATTTCGAGCATCCAGAGCCTTTCTGTTTACGTATGCGATGGTAAAACAAATTGCAAAGATAACATCCGCTTTTTAAAAAAGAGATTGAGCGAAGAAAAAGACCCTCGCATCATATCCATCCTTCAAAAAGATCTCGACGTTTTCCGCGACAAAAATGATGAAATCTCTTCCCAGAGAAATTTCTTCTTCATTTTAGAAAACCAGTCTAAGCTTAAACAGGAATTGTTTTTGTCAAGCTGCAGCGGTTTTTCTTTTGATGTAACGCCGAGCACTCAAAGTGAAATGGAAAACACATTAAAAATGCAATTTCTTAATTCTTCCCTTCCTCTGACTGACTTAGATATGCAAAAAACACAGGAAAAAGAAAAGACTTTCTTTGATTATGTCATCCCGACTTCATTTAAAGTGTGTTCAGACAAGATTATGTATTCGGGAACTTACAGAAGCATCTGGGCTATTCGAGAATACCCTCTCGAGACAAGCGCAGTTGCTCTACTAAGGGAACTATCCTGCAAAGAGAATGTGTCAATAAAGATATATTTCAGAAAAGCGGAAAAGAGCGAATCCAGAAACATAATCCGCAACAATTCAAGACGAAGTGCTTTCAAGATGAATTCCAATGACATAAGCGACCAGAGCGAAGGAAAAAAGAACATTGACGAGATGAGAAATGCTCTGGAATCTATGCAGAACACCCGCGAGTCCTTCATATTCACAAGCTGCTTTATAGAGATGAGAGCTGACAGCGAACAGGGCTTGAACGGAATATGTTCTGAAGTCGGAGATATTCTGTCTTCAATCGGAATTCTTCCTGACAAATTGTGGCTTAGACAACTTGAAGGATTCTGGTCATCTCTTCCTTACGGATACAACGCATTCGGGCGTGAATTTGAAAGGATACTGCCGTCTTCATCTGCCGGCAACCTGTATCCGCTTTCTTATTCAGGCAAAAACGACCCTTGCGGAATATATATTGGCCGCGACAAGCACGGCAGTTCCGTCATCCTTGACAGCGACAGGCGCGAAGGGTCAAAGACAAATGCCAACACTCTTATCTTAGGCAACTCCGGCATGGGCAAGTCGTACTTGACTAAGTTCCTCATTTGCAATCTTTTGGAACAGGGCAAGAACGTCATCATTTTAGACCCTGAAGAAGAATACACTTCTCTTACAGAAAACTTAGGCGGCGACAACCTGACGCTTGGCAGCGGCGACTGCGTAATAAACCCGCTTGAAATCTTTGATCGGGATAAAGATTTGTCCACTCACATCAGTTTTTTGAGAGATTTCTTTATTCTCTCCTGTGAACTCAATCCCAACCAGTCAGACATTTTGAGTTCAATTCTTAATAAATTGTATGACTCATTCGGCTTTAACAGCACTTATGACATACAAGGCATTCCGTCTTCGTCTTATCCAGTTTTATCTGACCTAATGAATCTGTGCGTCTCCGAATACAGAAATATACAAGACGGAAATGACTCATTTTACACAAAAGAAAGTCTCAAAAGTCTCTGCATGTCCCTGCACACATTGTGTGTAAGCGAGTCATCCCCGTGCTTTTCGGCTCACACGAGCATAAAAAACGGCAGGCTCATCAGATTTGGTTCAAAAGAGATAATGTCCAGCGGCAAGAGAACGAGAAACGCAACCCTGTTCAATCTTCTTGAATACATGAACGGAAAAATGCTTTCAGAAGGAAACACTATCATAGTACTGGATGAACTATATATGTTTTTGTCCAGCAAACCATCGGTCGAAAAGATACGTGAGTTTGTAAAGAGAGGAAGAAAAAAGGAATCTTCCGTCATTCTGTCAACACAGAACATAGAAGACTTCCTTTTGCCCGAATATAAGGAATTCACCACTCCCCTTTTCACTCTGCCATCCCAGAGGTTTTTGTTCTCTCCCGGCAACGTCAACTATTCCGAATACAAGAACATGCTCAATATTTCAGAAGACGAGTGTGAACTACTAAAAAAGCAATCTAGAGGCAATTGTCTATTCAAGTGCGGCGACAGCTCCTATCTATTGAATGTAAGGGTGCCTGAATATAAGAGCAGATTGTTCGGATGTGAAGGCGGAAGATAAATGAATAATATCAAATTAGCAAAAACTGCTGTCACAACAGTCGGCACAAAAGAAGGACGATGTACTCTTGTCAAAATACTAATTTGCATTCTTTCCTGCATTTTGCTTATTGCCATTTTGCTGTGTTCTTTTGTTGATTCTCTGCTTGCTTCCTTTATAGATCTTCCCATACAAGTTGAAATAGACAGTGAAATAGAAATGAAAATAGAAGAATTGGATTTGTCTCACAATTCTTCCTCTGCTTTGAACTACATATATCTCAATTTCCTGTCAGATAAAGAAATTGATATTGATGAAATAGAACAAATTGCAAATATGCTGACTGAAGAAAAAGACAGCCATGAAATCCTTGAACAATTGTCCGGAGAATATGGCTTTGTTTTTGACAAAGCTGATGAAGAAATACTTAATGAAATTTTAGGAGAGTCCTGATGGAACCAATAGCCTATCTGATACTTACTACAATTATCTTTTCCGTATGCTCATTTGTTCTGTCCTATTGGGGATGGGCTCCGAACCTAAAAAGCATAAAGAACAAAAGACTCGAAACAGGCCAGTACGGAGCAGAAAAATTCGCAGATGATAAACAAATACAAAAGATGTACAAAAAAGTTCTTTATGAGCCTCAAAAGTGGAGAAAAAACGAAAACACTCTGGGTCTTGTCCCAGGCATCGTCATAAACCAGATTACAAAGGGCAAAAAGACATATGCTTTCGTTGAGCAGTCTGATGTTCACGCAATCATGCTCGGCTCATCAGGCGCAGGCAAAACGTCGTTTTTTCTCTATCCGAACATTGAATACGCATTGGCAACCGGCACTTCTTTTCTTGTAACTGACACAAAGGGCGACGTGTACAAAAATTACGCCGGCATAGCACAAAAGTATTACGGGTATAGAATCAGCATACTGGATCTGAGAAATCCCTCGTATTCCGACGGTCACAACATAATGGGCATGGTGAATATGTATATGGATTTATACAAGGCAAATAAAAGCAATCTCACATACAAATCCAAAGCTGAAAAATATGCCAAAATAATCTCAAAAACCATAATCTCACCGGGAATCAAAAACGAGTATGGCGCAAATTCTTTTTTCTATGATGCAGCGGAAGGCCTTTTAACATCATCAATTTTGCTAGTGGCTGAATACTGTCAGAATGAATACAGACATATAGTGAGCGTATATAAAGTGATACAGGACATGATGGGATCATCTGAAAAGAAAAGAGTTACGGAATACTCTAAACTCCTAAAAGATCTGCCTGACAATCACAAGGCAAAGTGGTTTGCAGGAGCTGCACTCAATGCTAGCGACCAGGGCATGGCGTCAGTCATGTCCACTGCCCTGTCCAAACTCAACGCTTTTCTAGACACTGAACTTGAACAGATAATATGCTTTGATTCGTGTATAGATACAGAAAAGTTTTGTTCGGAAAAAACAGCAATCTTCATAGTGCTTCCCGAAGAAGACAACACAAAACATTTCATGGTCAGCCTCATAGTCCAGCAAATGTACAGAGAAATATTGACATTTGCCGATGAACAAGGCGGAAAACTCAAAAAGAAAGTACTGTTCTTTCTGGATGAATTCGGTTCAATTCCTAAGATTGAGTCAGCTGAAATGATGTTCTCAGCTTCCAGATCAAGAGGAATAGGAATAATTGCCATCATTCAGTCATTTGCACAACTTGAAAAGAATTACGGGCGCGAAGGATGCAGTGTAATATGCGACAATGCTCAATTGACAATATTCGGAGGTCTTTCACCGAATAGTTCCGATGCTTCAAAACTCTCTCAGTCGCTAGGAAAAGAGACAATGCAATCTGGTTCTGTTACCGTAGGCAACAAGTTAAACAGCACAAATTACTCCATGATTGAACACCCTCTTTTGTCACCCGTGGAATTAAAGCGACTTCCAAAAGGCGAGTTCATTATTATGAAGTCAGGTTCTTATGCAATGAAGAGCAAATTGAAACTGTACAAGGACTGGGGTATTACATTTGATTGTCCGTTTGAAATCAAAAGAAAGCCGCCCAGACCTGTAGCTTATGCAACAAAGAACATATTGACAACAAATATAACTCAAGCTTCAAACAAACCGTTTCTAGCAGAACAACTGGCACAGAAAAATGCAAAATAATTAAAATTATGAAATTTATTTTCATATTTCCTCTTGACAAACGAATTTTAATTTCGTATAATATAGCCATCAAAAATAGTTCTGAGTCGAGCAGCAGAGTATTGATTCTTCTGATCAATAGCTACCGAGAGCCGTAGGGACAGCATTTTGTCATGCTTCCGTACGGCTTTTTTTATGTTGTCTCTACGTATTTTCCAGTCTTCTCTGCTGTGACTTTACGGAGGGAAACATGAAATACAACGCATTTAGCGAGTACAGCAAACTCGTAAAAAACACCGAATCTTATTCAGAAGAATACAAGAAAATGGGAATGAGCGAAGAATCAATAAAAGAATTAGTTAAGTTCGATTATGAGTCATTCAAATCTGATCGAAGATTCTATTCCCATATTTCGGATCTGTCTGTTGACGGAGATGAGTCCTCAATAGATATTCCGTGCTATGACACATACTTCTTTGATTCCGACTACTCTTTTGAAGGGATTGAAGATGAGAGATTAAAAAAAATATTGAGAGGAGCAACTGAAAGGGAAATGACTATTCTGAACATGATCGTACAGGGATATACATTCTATGAAATATCTAAAAAGCTCAATATGACATTATCCGGCATTTCAAAGATAATTCACAGAATGAAGAAGCGTCATGGGTTATGATTCTTTGAGTTATTTGCCACTTCTTCAATATTTGAAAACAAACGTTTTTTGAGCAAAAAAACTATTGAAAACAAACGTTGTTAATAGGGTTGTTCAAACTTGCATTTAACAGCAAGGAAAACAACCCTGTTTTGTTATATCTGAATTGTTACAACCCCAGTGCTCCTATTGGTACAACAAACACGCCATCTGCTCTTTTGTACGCAATATCGCCATAGGCGGTTAATACCATGAGGAACGATGGTGATTCCATTTTGTCAATATCTATCATACTAGACAATTTCAAAAGAGACTTGCTCCCTTCTTCGATCAGTTTGTCTCCTCCGAGTTTGATTTCTATCAGCCCATATTTTCCATTTCTCAAATGAATGACTGCATCACATTCAAGCCCATTTTTGTCTCTATAGTGATAGACACTTCCATCAAGTCCGTCAGCATATACCCTGAGATCTCTTATGGCCATTGTCTCAAACATGAATCCGAATGTTTTCAAATCATTCATCAGATCACCTGGACCAAACCCAAGAGATGCAGCAGCTATGGAAGAATCTGTAAAGAACCTGGTATCAGAAGTTCGTATTGCGGTTTTTGATCTCAAATTCGGATTCCAAGCAGGCAAGTCTTCAACTACAAATATCTTTTTCAGAGCCTCAATGTAGGAATGTACAGTTACTCTGTTTAAGGATTCGACATCATTTATGCCAATATCTCTTGCAATCGTATCCTCGCCAATTTGGCTTCCTTGATTTCTGGAATATGACCTCAGGATTCTTTTTACTTTTTCAGGATCGTGCCTGACATTGTCTACTCTTGAAATATCTGAATAGATAACTGAGTCACAATAATCCCTGGCTAGATTTAAAGCTAATTTTCCATTTAGGTAAGTTGCTATAGGCCAACCTCCTCTGCAAACAAGATATGCAATATCCCCTAGAGATAAACTTGATTTGCCTTGAATGCTGTCAATACCGTCAAACAATTGTTGTAAACTGACTTCTCCCGTTGACTCACCTGATTCCAGCAAACTCATTGTGCGCATCTTAAGCCATGAAAATCTACCTGTTCCCGTGTGTGTCATTTCACTCAAGTCTGCTGGTGTGCTTGATCCTGTAAAAATAAACTGTCCGAATTTCTTTCGATGGTCTACTTCAAATCTGGCTGCATCCCACAATTTTGGTGCCAGCTGCCATTCGTCAATCAATCTGGGAGTTTCACCTTCCAACAATATTTCCGGGTTTGAATCGGCCAGCATAATATTTCGCTTAAGAGATCTAGGATCTGCCATATATAAAACGCTTTGTGACACTTGCTCTGCAGTAGTTGTTTTACCACACCATTTGGGCCCTTCAATCAGCACTGCACCTTTGCCAAGCAACTTCTCTTTCAAAATTGAATCTGCTATTCTTTTTTTGTAGTCAGACATATTTTCACCCCTCCATTTTTCACCTATCATATCCCGTTTTCGCCATTGTGTCAATATTATATAGCACTTTGGCGCAATTATAACTAACACTTTGGCGCTTTTTCGTTCTATTTGTGACTTTTCAAATGACCCGGAAACACCCAAATATCAACTAATATGTTTACTTTATCAGTTATTTCCGTTACAATATTTTCAGACATAAGAAAAAAACCAACCTGTATGGAGGTTTTATGAAGTGTTCCAAATGCGGAAACGAACTGCCTGAAAACGCCAAGTTTTGCACCAAGTGCGGACAAAAGGTAGAAGTAGTTTCAGAACAAACAACACAAGAAATCCAACAAGAGCCACAAGTTAATACTGAACCAATACCCCAAGAACAGACCAAGTTTAATTACAATGCGCCCATCACAAGCGGAGAAACCGCTATGGGAGGCACCGGCAATACAGATGATTATTCATCAGGCGGTGTTATTCCGGGACCCGGGAAAGTTATAGGCGGCACATTCAAGTCATTCTTTCGTTCAATAGGTTCAGCTTTCAAGGATCCTAAGAGGCTTATACCCGCCATTGTATTGGCGGTCATTTGGCTTACGCTGAATATCCTTCAGGCTTGCGGTATCAACCCTGTACCGACTCAGATACTGTCATTTCTCACATTTGCAAACGGAGGGATGAGCGGAGGCTTATTCGGAGCTATCGGTGGCATAATCGGGAAAGGACTGTTCGTAGGAGCAATCTGCTCGATTATCAGGGTCATAACAACAAAAAACAAAACAGGAAAAAGGTCGCTGGCCGAGAGCCTTAAAGGTTCACTCGGTTTCACTCTTGACGCGCTCGGAGCATATATTCTCGGCGCGGGCGTTGCCGTATTCCTGTTTTTATTAATCTCAGGAGGAGCTACAAGGATGGCGTGCCTTGGAGGACTTGCAACATCATATCTAGCCGGAAGATCCGCTTTGACAAACGGATTTTTGACTAGACTTCTCACTTCTTTCATCTCCAAGGGCAAGACAAAACCGAGTCCTGTTCCTCAGGGAATAGTCAAAGGACTGGCAGCCGGATTTGCTCTTTCTTCTCTGCTGGGCCTTATCAACATCAACCTAATCCTCATAATTTTAGGTTCTGTTCTGATTAACGCCGGGATTGTCCTCATGATTTTACAGCTCACAGGGGTTATAAAGATTGGAAAGGAGGAAAAAGCAAAATGAAAAAAAGAATAATTGCTCTTATTACTCTCATTCTCATATTATCTTTCTCTTTTCCGCTTATTGTGCACGCTGAATGGCGTGACGTAATCCCATCGGGATATAAGTACCCGGACGAATACTTCAATCTGGAAAACGGGCTTCCCAGCAATGCGTTCGGGCCGAAAAGTGTTGACGGAGTGTATCTGATGCACTGCGTCGTCAAAAGCGATTATGTAGAAAATGTTCTGAAAAACAAGATATGTCTGGAAAACAGCCAATTCGACACCGGAAAGGATCTGTTTGAAAGCTGGGAAAAATCCGGGTTCTTCCCTGTTCTGGAAACACAGAATCAGACATTGAACGTAACGATTGAACGCAACGCCAAAAACGATGGGTTCTACAAATACGAAGGTCATTTTCAGGCAGGCGGATATGTCGACGGACCTGAAAACTCAAGTGGATTCTTCAAGAGAGTCGACAGTTTTACTTCAGAAGTAGTCGTTAATATTTCAAACGTAGTGTTCAAAGACTCAAACATTTATATGGATATCGATGGTTCTGTACAGTATCAATACCATATAGATGGTAACATCCAAGGAAGTCCTCCGGGCGGATGGACAGAAGAAAACACAGCTGAATTCCAGAGTTTCAGAAATTCTGTAAAAGATGGCCAAAAATTTGAAGAAACAAGACGAGAATTCAAAGCTTTAGGCGCCAAGTCCTCTTTTGAACTGGATTCAGACGGAAAAACCATACGATTCGTCCTTGCAGTAGGTGAAATTGTTATGACTTTTGAAGTCATGGGTGTTCTTCCAAGCGCAGGCGCAACAGATCCTGCTACTCCGGGAGTCACTCAGCAAGCTCAGCAGAATCCCGGCGAAGACAGCGGTGTCAGTGTACCGGCTGCTGTCGTTATAGGAGTAATCGGCGGAGGTGTTGCACTATTGGGCGCGGCTGCAGCTTCAGGCAAAGAAAATCCCGAAGACGACAAAAAGAAAAAGTCATACAAGATGTATGTTCAGAAAGATTTTGGTGATGCCATAAGGAAAGGCAGTGAAAAGCCATCGGTTATCCGGGCAAGAATGGCCGAAGTGGATCCGGGCGGAGCCGAACATGACAGAATCGATCTGACTGAAAAGATTGGGGTCACGAGCGATGGAATGACAGTACACAGCGTCGTATTGTCCGGCAGATATTGCGAAGCAACCGTCAGTGTTCCAAAAGAGTACGACAAAGATACAGCCAATATCACATTCACGTTTATGGGCGAAGGCGGAAACTTTACAAATACTGTAGTATTCCGTATAGTTGACGGCCCGTCACTCAAATTCATAGATGAGACTGACGGAACTCTGTATGGCAGTGGTTGCGGAATCAATGCTATTCCGGGCGATGGATTCACATACACGGAAAGATTCATGATAGTGGATGCTCCCGTAGCTCCGGGTCTGAAAGATATTACAGCGGTAAACACAGTTGAGTTCGATGTCAAATTTGAATTGACGGATCAGCAAGCCGTATACAAGATGACAGTTAAGAACAACACTAAACCCGAGCCGGAACATGACATCTTCGCTAAAGTAAAAGATGAAAACTTTGAATTGAATGTAGTTGTAGAAGGCGAAAAAGAGCCTGTAAAGGGATATGTCACCATGAAGATGTACCCTGAAGGCATTACAATTCAGTCCCGCGATGAAGGCAAAAAGGGTGACATTAAATATGTTCACGTCCAAGCTTACGAAAAAGAAGAATACGGCGGTCTTGACAACAAGTGGCAGGTGAGCGAAATCAAGTTCACTCTCGCACACAAGGGTAAAGACAAATCCATCATAGATCCAAAAGAAGCCAAGTACTCTTTTGAAAAGCTCAAAGGCGCAGGCGGTATGGGCATGAGAGCCGATAAAGAACAGTGTCTGGCTGAAAAATATGAATACAAAGAATCATCAGGCGAATACAACGACAAGTTCACATACACATTCGAGCCTAACGCAAACTTAGGCGAACCTGATGACGGAACATTCATTATGGTGCTTTTGCCTGCTAAATGCGAGTTTGACGGCAAGACTTATGAGGCGGAAATACCTCTTCGTCTTCGCGGAAAAGATCCTGATCCTATGAGCGATTGGGAAAAGGAATACAAAGAACTTGAACGCAGAATCGAAAAGTTCTCTCTTCCGGAAAACAAGGCGAAACTCATACACGAACTTAAGATGTGTGCTCTGGATCCAAGAGCATCGGTATCTGAACTCAGAGCTACCAGCAAATGGATTTTGCGCGAATACATGTCTTACTGGACGACAGAACAGTCAAGAGCTGAATCAGAAGCGCGCACATATAACGTAATAGTCAACGTGCTTGAGTGGACCAAATTTGCAGGTGATTGTGCGTTCTCATTCCTCGTAGCTGCTTATGCAGGACCAGTAGCTGAAGCGCTCATATCCCCGGCTAAAGATTTCATCACGGGTGCTATAGGCGAAGTAATCGCGGCACGCAACTACGGAGAAGCAATAGACATAGACAAGTTTGAATTCTCAAAGAACCTTGCTGCAGCCGGCGACAACCTGGTGTCAAACAACATCAAACTCACAGACTGGCGTAAAGCAGCTGCAACTCTCGGCGGATACTTCTGCTATTGTGCTATTAAGAACTACATTATTAAGCTCAGAGAAAAGAATGAAGCAGATTTCTACGGAGCACTTTGCGAAGCCTTCAAAGATATGACGCTAGCAGCTCTTAAATCCAAAGCGGGCGATCTCATAGGCAAATGGCTGAAAGAAAGCAAGAAATTCCAGGAAAAGATAGGACCTAAGATAGCAAGCTGGTTCAAAGAGACAAGCTTTGAAACATTGCAAAAACGTCTCAACGACGCTCTAGGCCTCGAAGGCGAATTGAGAAAACTTGCAGGCTATACAAACGATCAGATATTTACTGCCAAAGTAATTGATGTGGTAGAAAAAGTCTTCAGCAACCTTGCGGGAGCCGGTTTTGATAAAGTTCGTGAAGTATACGACTCATCAAAGTTCGGCTTTGAAGGTGGACATGTTACATATTGTTTCAATATTGACTTGTTCGACGCTTACCATTTCGGAATCAAGCTCGATCTGACAAAGATATTGCTCAGTATGACAGGACCTTTCTTCTCATGGCTCTATGACTACTTCTTCTCAGGAGTACCATCTGCTGCTGCAGTTGTACAGGCACCGAGAGATCCTCAATTACCTCCACCAAAAGATTAAAAGATAAACCGAATATACAAAGACTCGTACTTACAAAGGATTAAAAATATCCTTAAAGTACGAGTCTTTTGTTTGCTATTCTAAGCAATATGTTTTATTTAGTGAATGTCTGAATTTCTGTATATTGTCCGCGAAATTTGAATTTTCCAAAATTTGTTTTTGATTATAATTTTCTTCTGTCCATGTTAGACTGGGACAGCAGCAAAGGTGTATTCTGTTATTTTATCTCGTAGCCTTCACCAGTTGTATGCGCATATTTCATCTATCCTGCACTCTCCTTCACTCTCAAGAATCTCCAGAGTGAACTTCGGTGCTCTGATTGCGGGGATTGGAATAATCTTCTTTTTTCCGATTGTTTCACCATAATATATGCAAATTTTTCTGCTTGAAGGAGTGGGTCTGCTCGGGATATGTGCCCAGAGTTTGAATCTCCTGCAAGCTACACCTTTGGATATATCTTCCTTTATTATTACCGATTTCACATTCGGAATAAAATCCGTATCTTTAAATTTATCATTAAGTGTTGAATATGAATACTCTATGGAATAAGTGTTTTCAGACTCTTTTACTGCTTTTTCAAACGGCAAAGGATATGAATACCTCTTGTCAATTTCAGCCTTTAACTGCATCAATCTGGCAATATCTGTTTCAGGCAAGAGACCTCTTTCGTCAGGACCGATGTTAAGCAGCAGATTTGCCCCTCTGCCCACTGACATCTCATACATTCCGATTAATTCATCCACACTTTTCAGTGAATATTCATCTCTGTCATAGAACCAGTGTCCCCTTATTCTGCAGTCGCACTCATAAGGCATGAACATTGTTTTCTTTTCGCCAAGAATTTCTGTTTCAATTATTCCGGTGTTGTTCAGAGGAGCATAACCATCTTCATTTCCCACCCAGAATGTATCGGGGTCCCACATTCCGAAAATAATGATGTCTGGTTGAAGTTTGCGTATTACCCCTATTATTCTCTTCTGGTCATATTTGTGTCCTGCAGAACCACATCCATCAAACCACAAATAGTCTATCTTTCCGTAATTTGACAGCAATTCGGATATCTGATTAATGAAATAGTCGTCGTATTCTTCTTCTTTATCAAATGTAACGGCTGTCTTGCCCCATTGAGCAGGAGAATAGTACAAACCTACAGCTATGCCTTCTCTTCTGCACGCTTCAACATATTCTTTTACCACGTCGCCTTTTCCATCTTTCCAGTCTGAATAGGCAACTGAATATTTAGTGTATTTTGAAGGCCACAAAGCAAATCCATCGTGGTGCTTTGTGGTCATAACTGCGTATTTTGCTCCTGCTTTCTTGATTGCTTTAATCCATTGAGAACAATCAAGTTCAGTTGGATTGAAGGATGAAACAGGCATATCCACCCCGTCCCAATCCACATGGCCCGGGTTAAATGTCCTTATTCCAAAATGAAAGAATATGCCGAATTCCCAATCAAGGAATTTCAGTTGTTTTTCCGTTGGCTGAATTAACATATATTTTCCTTTTCTATCAGTTAAGAGTGCTATTATATTCCATTATGTACTCATTTGCCAATTTGTTAAAGTTACCTTTTTGTGACGTTGCGTTGTCTACCATGAAAATTTTCAATGCGCTCAAATTGTCTATGAACTCTTCTTTGTCTGCAACAAGCTTTGCATTGGATTTTGCTGCCATATCAAGCAAACTCCACTGAGGAATACTGTTCAAAAGCTTTGCACTATTTACAAATCCGGTCAATTGCGCCTGGTTTACCACAAACACATTGTTTATTCCGTTTTCTTTAACAAATTGCACTTCTTCCCTGATGCCTTTCTGCAATGCTTTGAAGTCATTTGTGTTATTCCAGAATGAACGCATATTCTCTGTTCTGTCAGGCAAATCCTTTGTCGCATCCCAATCCCTGAAATATACATCGGCAAACGAATGAGTCTTTGCCAACACTATTACGCCTGATGAAGTCTTGGCATTTGTTGAAACACTGTATTTTAGTTCAGATATCGGTATTTGGCTGCCGCTTTTTACATAGTAGACATAATCAAAAAGAGATTACCCCTCAGCGTTTTTAATAGTCTTTATGTATTTAAACAATTTATCAAAACCATCTTTATCTGATTCATTCGGACCCGAATGAAAATGTTGAATATCAAAAACCACAAGCTCGCCTTTGTGATCTTGTAAAAAGTCGACAACATCCTGTAAGTAATACTTAAGTTCACTTGAAATCAGTCCGTGGCATGTATAGTATTCGCCCTCCACTCCAGTTATTCTGACATCCAGATATCTAACACCGCTTTTAAGCAACTGCATAGCAGAGGCGCTTTGAGCTTTAGACATTCTGCACACGAATCCTTTTGCCAGAAAATTAACTGCCCCGTTTGTGATTATACCGCTCTCATTTGCATCCACTTTTTTTGAATATTTAATCTCCGATGAAAATGCATCGTGAGCGCCAAGCATAGCTATATCTACCACTCTCGGGTCTTTATCGGCAAAAACATCTTTCATGACATATTCATAATTGCAATTCTTGTCTTCTGTTTTTCCCGCAAAATTAAAGGAAAAACTAAAAGAAACAATAAAAAAAACAACTATTGCCAGCACTATAAGCAATATGTTTCTTACAATATGTCTTTTTCCGTCGCGGCTCATTAGTTATTCTTCCTCAATTCTGTTCAAATGTGTTTGTTTTTCTTTCTCAATAATCCGAGAATTTCATCGGGGTTGTTGCACGTAATCAATGTGCATCCCCTCTCTATAACTTCATCCACGCCTTCTTCATCACAAATTGATGCGCCTGCCCATGGCTGAACTCCCATTTTTGTCATTTTTTCGCAATCTTCTTTTGACGCAAGGTTGTGTTTGTCGTAGAAGGAAGCGAACATACAACAGCAATACGCATATGAATACGGGTCAATTGTCAGACCATCCGATGTCACCATGTTGCAAATCGGGAAATACACGTGCTGTCTGAACTTTTTTCCATATGTTTGGAATATATATTCGTGAAGCCTTGTGTCAAATGTGTTAATTACGCATTTGTCAGTAAAGCCATAATCATCTATGAGTCTTAATATTTTGTCACACACTCTGTATGGTGTGTCATCTCTGTATTCTCTTGGGTACTCCTTAAGTTCGAAATCTATTGTCAGATTGGGGTATTGTTTTGCAAATTCCAAAAATTCAATGAATGTCGGGATTCTTGTTCCCCTGAACTCCTCTCCTTTTTTGAATCCAGCATCCAGTTTCAACAGATCAGATAATTTTGTGTCTCTGACATACCCATGCCCATCTGTTGTCCTGTCGAGCATATAGTCGTGGTGCAATACGAGTTCCCCGTCTTTTGTAACCCTTATGTCTGTCTCAAGTTGATCTACACCTGCTTCAACCGCTTTTTCAAAAGCAATCATAGTGTTCTCAGGGTATCTTGAAGACAATCCCCTGTGAGCTGCTACAAAAATATTATCTTTACTCTGAGTCAAATACTCCATTTAGTTTACCCCTCAATGTGGAAAAAATGATAAGTACAATAATTATATATTTAACGCGCGTTTTTTGTCAACTTGTACAAATATCTTCGTTTGGGTTTATCTTTCATTGTATTGTTTTTATGAACATGCTATAATATATGCGGGTAGAGTTCTGCTCTATCCAAAGAACCACAAGGAGGACGTGTTATGAAAATTAAGTATGTTACAAAACAGGTCGAAATCAGCGAAAAGTTGACAAACCTTATCAACAAAAAGGTTTCAAAACTTGACAAGTATTTCAAAAAAGAGCCTGATGTATGTGTAACTCTTTCCAAAGTGAGGAACGCAGAAAGACTTGAACTAATGGTTTCTGCTTCCGGAACACTGTTCAGAAGTGAGGTAGAAGGTCCTTCATTTTATCATGATATCGATGACGCAATAGAAGTCATCGAGCGCCAGATCAGAAAGAACAAAGGTCGTCTCGAAAAGAAGATGAAAGATTCATTCGTAGCACCTACTTATGAAGTCGAAGATCCGTATGAAGATGCTCCTGAATTTGTAGTAAAGAAAAAGAAATTCGATTTGAGACCAATGACAGTTGAAGAGGCTATCATGCAAATGAACCTGCTGGGCCATGAATTCTTTGTATTTGTAGACCAGGATACAGATGTCACATCAATAGTTTACAAGAGAAAAGATGATTCTTACGGTCTTATTACAACAAACAAATAATTAATTGTCTACACCCCCAGAATCCCGGCAACGGGATTCTTTCTTTTTGTGGGGATTGTTGGTATAATTACGTGGAAGAAACATGAAAAGAGCTCATAATATGTTAAAAAAGAACGACTCACTGATTGTAGATATAACTGACATAACTAATGAAGGCTATGGTGTGTGCAGACACGAAAACTATGTTATCTTCGTTCTGGGCTGCGCTACCGGAGACAAGGCCGAAATAAAAATGCTTAAGGTTTTAAAGAATTTTGGGTATGGCAAACTTGTCAAGCTAATAACTCCCTCCCCCATAAGGATAGAAAACGAGTGTCCGTCTTTTCCTTCTTGCGGAGGATGTGTATTCAGACATATTGAGTACGCAGAAGAATTGAAAATCAAAAAAAGCATTGTCGAGCACAATTTCAAATCTATAGGCGGTATAAACATTGAGCCTTTGGAGATAACAGGTTCACCATTAATCGAAAGATACAGAAACAAAGCTGAATACCCTGCTATCCAGGTTGGCAATAATATTAAATTCGGTTTTTATGCAAGAAATAGTCATCGTGTCATATCTTGTGATGACTGTCTTCTTCAACCCGATGTTTTCAAGCCTATTGTTGAATGCATACAAAATTACTGTGACAAAAACAAAATAAAAGCATATAACTCCGAAACAAAAACCGGTACTATCAAACACCTGTACATAAGGTGTGGAATTGAAACAAATGAAATAATGGTTTGCCTTGTTTCAAGAAAAAGCAAATTAATAAATGAACACGATTTGGTATCTTCTCTTCTGCGAACAAATGAACACATAAAAAGTGTAGTTTTGGATATCAACAGCGAAGACAGCAATGTAATTCTATCCAACAACTACAGAATCCTTTACGGATCAGAAGTTATTCATGAAAAACTTAATGGTCTTTCTTTCATAATATCGCCTCTTTCTTTCTTTCAAATCAATAAATACGTGACTGAGCTTTTATATAACAGAGTTTGCGAATATGCTTCTCCTTGTAAAGATGATGTGATTCTTGATCTTTATTGTGGAACCGGAACAATTGGCCTAACCATGGCTGGAAAAGGAAGCAAACTGCTTGGAGTGGAAATAGTTAAAGAGGCTATAGATAATGCTGTCATAAATGCTTCAAACAATAATATTACCAATGCAGAATTCATATGCGGTGATATCAGCAAAATTTCAAACAATCTGCATCAAAAAATACAACCATCAATTGTTATATTAGACCCGCCAAGATCGGGTATAGATGATAATACTATAAATCAAGTTGTTCAATTGGGACCAAAAAAGATAGTAATGGTTTCATGTAACAGCTCAACTGCCGCTAGGGATTGCAAGTTGTTTGTTGATAATAATTATTCAGTAACTCAAATATCTGCCTTCGACATGTTTCCAAGAACAGGCCACGTAGAAACCGTAGTTTTATTAACCTTAAATAATCAAAAATAATCAAAATTTAATGTGAACTACTCGGTTATTCAATAGCCGAGTAGTTCACAAAGGTAGCATACGGATTCTTTTTCGAATTTATCAGGACAAATGTCCATTTAAATGTCCAGACAAATGTCCATTTAAACAAACAAGAACAAACAATTTTTAATTTAATATATGCAAACGAGCATATTACCAAAGAAGAATTGGCAATAAGAATTAATAAATCAGAGAAAACAGTTCAAAGGATTATTTCAAAGTTAATCTCTAATAATATGATAGAAAGAATAGGATCTAATAAAGATGGTTATTGGAAAGTAAAAGAATAAAAAAGAGGTGTAATGAAGATATGTCAGATTATATATTTAACCCTATTTATCCAAACGCAAAGTTTAAAACATTTTGTTATATAAAGAGTGTTGTTACCAATCCCAATATAATTGTTGGAGATTATTCTTATTATGAGGATATGAATGAAGGGCCGGAATCCTTTGAAAAACACGTTACTCATCATTACGATTTTATTGGCGATAAGCTTATAATTGGTAAATTTTGTAGTATAGCGAGGGGAGTAGAGTTCGTAATGAACGGAGCTAATCATATGCTCGATTGTTTGACAGCTTATCCCTTTGAAATAATTGATGAATTTAAAGGATTATCCAAACCATTTGGTAAAAGAGGTAATAGAGGTGATACTATCGTAGGCAATGATGTATGGATTGGTCAAAATGCTACTATATTACCTGGAGTTCATATTGGTGATGGTGCAATTATTGGCGCTAATGCAGTAGTTTCAAAAGATGTTCCTCCATATGCTATTGCGGTTGGCAATCCGGCAATTGTAAAGAAATATCGTTTTGATGAAGAAACAATTGATTTATTATTGAAGTTGAAATGGTGGGACAAAAATATAGAAGAAGTCAAAAGATTAATTCCGTTACTAACTGATAGTGATTTAGAAAAAATAAGGGCTTCTTTAAAACAATTGTTGAAATGAATATTTTATCAGCACTAAATTCGCTGCTACCCCCGAAAAATAGGGATGTATCAGCATTAAACTCACCAGCATACATGTTGAGACGGTAGTATTGATGATGAAATAAACAAATCGGGATTTGATGAGGTAGATATGGGATTTGATTTCAGCAATGCAAGGAAGAATATTATTTCTTTTGAGAAAATATGGGAAGACGCAGATTTCTTCGAAGTTAAGATCTGTGTGGAGTCGGAACATGCTTTTGTATGGCAGAATTGCTATTTGTGCGATCGATTGATCGACGACTTATCAAGGATCATAGTTGATTTTTGCGCAGGTAAAAGTGAAACCGGTTATTTTGAAAGCGGAAGTAAAACAGGCAATTATACTCCGGCATTCTCTTTTCGACTTACACATGACGGGAGAGGACATGTAACGATTGAAACGGATATAGAAATCGAAGACGTTGATGACCGAAGTCATAGATGCACTTGCAACGTTTACACGGAAATAGGATTATTAGAGCAATTCGGCGCGCGCATTCTCGGTTTGAAAAGCGGAGAACTCGGAACAATCGTTAACCTTTCGGGTATGTAATATTGTTGTCTGCTATCTATGATAAATTCCAGTTTGGCGAGACACTGAAATAAATCCGGGTATCCTGACTCAACTGGTCAACGGCATATTTTTTACGTCGAGGGTCAAGGCAACAGCATTGATAACTACATTTTTTTCACACTGTTGTCCCAAGCCATGTTGAAACAGTTTGTTCACTGTCAGCACTTAACCTATGTTTTTATCGAGACAAACATATTGTGTTAATAAACATAATGAAGGATTTTAATAGTTTTTATGATAAATCCTTTTTTTGTAATCTTTAAACTTGTTGGTGACATATAGCACCTAGAAAAAATTATTGAACTTGTTGGTGACATGTGTTACAATATGGTTGATGGGAGATGAATAGTATGAATTATAGAATAAACGAGGATTTAAAGCTTATACGTGAGATGCTAGATATGTCACAAGAGGACATTGCTAACAGTATCAGTGTTCAAAAAAGAACAATAATTAGAATAGAAAATGGAGAAAACTATCCATCTGATAATACAATAGAAAAAATATATGATTTAGCATACAAAAAAGGAATAAAACTTAATAACATAAAAGAAATGCTGTATAAGGAAGAAAATC
>JAEEGL013714587.1_pt1 | contig 23081 bp, 19 predicted proteins | sample 9134231 | NCBI WGS metagenome assembly JAEEGL01 (sample SAMN16246548, study PRJNA631951) | gut metagenome | biome: gut microbiome; feature: rumen; material: fiber-attached | host: Bos | place: Iran: Karaj | collected 2018-10
CCGCTCCCGCTCCCGCTCCGGCCCCGGCCAAGCCCGAAGCCAGGCAGTGACTTTGCTTTTCCTCCTTCCCGCCCCGGGCGGGATACGGATCAAAAACGGCCCGGCGCTTTTCATAAAGCGCCGGGCCTTTTTTCACTCTTCCTCTCCCGTCAGCAGCAGCCGGAAAACTTCTGTCTGGCGGCGTCGATCTTCGCCTGGGGCGCCTGTTCGGACGGATACCACCCCATCTGCGCCATGCGGCCGTAGATCTCGCTCTGCATGGCCAGCGTGTCTCCCAGACGGCCGTCCATGGCATTGTGGACCGCGGGCGTCGCCGATTCGACGGTGCCGTGCAGATACAGGTCCGCCGTGCTCTTCACGGCGGTGAGCAGGTCTTCCATGATCGTTCTGTCGTCCATCCCGTCTCTCCTTTCAGCCCAAAAGCCCGAAAAGCTCCCGGAACCCCTGCCGGTGGCGGGACTCCAGTCCGCTAACGAATTGTTTCAGCTGCGGATCCCGGATCCGCGCGGCCGAATCGGCGCACAGCCGGCACAGCAACTCCTCCCGCCCGAGGGCGTCTTCGACGTAAAGCAGTTCTTTGGGACTCATCAAGCGCGTCACGTTCCTTTCGTTTTCAAGATCGGTCTCCGCCTCTATTCTCTGCGCTTTTCGCCGGATCTATGCGGACCGGAGACCGGTCCCGGCCGGCTCGGCGCAAAAAAAGAGGGAAACGTCCGGTCTTCCGGCCGTTTCCCTCCGGGGATCCGATCTCCGCTCTACCGCGCGATCAGGCGAACGCGCAGGATGTCGCGGCCGGCGCGGATCTTCGCCAGCACCGCCTCGTCCACCTCGGCGTCCACGTCCGCGATGGTGACGGCATAGTCCTTCTTCGAGCGGTTGGCCATGTGCTCGATGTTGACCCCCGCCTCGGCGAAGCTGGTGGAGATCAGGCCCACCATGTTCGGCACGTTGCGGTGGATGACCACCACGCGCCGCGCCGTCTCGAAGGGCATGTCGATGTTGGGCAGGTTGACGGAGTTGCGGACGGTGCCGGTGGTCAGATAGTTCTGCACCTCGTCCACGGCCATGACCGCACAGTTGTCCTCGCTCTCCGGCGTCGACGCGCCCAGATGGGGCATACAGACCGTGTTCTTCATCTCCAGCGTCTTCTCGTTGGGGAAGTCGGTGACGTAGGCCGCCACCTTGCCGCTCTCCAGCGCGGCGGCCATGGCGTCGTCGTCCACCAGCTCGCCGCGGGACAGGTTGACGATGCGGACTCCGTCCTTCATGCCGCTGATGGTCTCGGCGTTGATCATGTGGCGGGTCTCGTCGGTCAGCGGCACGTGCAGCGTGATATAATCGCTGGTCTCGAACACGTCCTTATAGCCGGGCGCGCGGCGGATCAGCCGGTTCAGGACCCACGCGTTCTCGACGGTGAGGTACGGGTCCACGCCGGTGACCTCCATGCCGAGGCGATAGGCGATGTTGGCGATGACCGCGCCGATGTTGCCCAGGCCGATGACGCCGAGGCTCTTGCCGCGAAGCTCCGGCCCCACGAAGGCCGATTTGCCCTTTTCCACCGCGGCGGCGACGCCCTCGGTCCCGCGCAGGGTCTTGGCCCACTCGATGCCGTCCGAGATCCGGCGGGACGCCAGCAGCAGCGCGCAGACGGCCAGCTCCTTGACGGCGTTGGCGTTGGCGCCCGGCGTGTTGAACACGACGACGCCCGCCTCGCTGCAGCGGTCGATGGGGATGTTGTTGACGCCGATGCCCGCGCGGCCGATGCACAGCAGCTCGGGGTTCAGCTCCATGTCGTTCAGCTTGGCCGAGCGGACCAGAATGGCGTCCGGCGCGACGACGTCCTCGCCGTATTCGACGGCGGACTTATCAAAACGGTCCGTTCCCACCGCGGCGATCTTGTTGAACAGCTTGACTTCGTACTTTCCGTTTTTCATAACTCTCTTCCTCCGCGACCTTCCCGGTTCACGCGTTTTCCTTTTCGAATTTCTCCATAAAGGCCACCAGCGCCTCGACGCCCTCGCGCGGCATGGCGTTGTAGATCGAGGCCCGCATCCCGCCCACGGAGCGGTGGCCCTTGACGCTGACCAGACCGGCCTCGGCCGCCTCGCGGCAGAACTTGGCGTCCAGCTCGTCGCTGCCGGTGACGAAGGTGACGTTCATGACCGAGCGGCAGTCGTGCCGCACGGGGTTGGAGAAAAGCCTGCTGGCGTCGATGGCGTCGTAGAGCAGCTTGGCCTTGGCCTCGTTGCGGACGCGCATCTCCTCGAGGCCGCCCTCGTTCTCCAGATACTCCAGCACCAGACCGATCATATAGATGCCGAAGCACGGCGGCGTGTTGTACATGGAGTTGTTCTTCGCCTGGGTGGCATAGTCGAACACCGCGGGGATGTTCGGCATGGCCCGGCCCATCAGATCGTCCCGCACGATGACCAGCGTCACGCCCGCGGGGGCCAAGTTCTTCTGGGCGCCGGCGTAGATCACGCCGAAGCGGCTCACGTCCACCGGCTCGGACATGATGCACGAGCTCATGTCCGCCACCAGCGGCACGCTGCCCGTGTCGGGAACGTAGTTCCACTTCGAGCCGTAGATCGTGTTGTTGAAGCAGATGTGGACGTAATCCGCGCCGGGCGAGAGCTTCAGCTCCTCCTGCGCGGGGATATAGGTGAAGTTGGCGGGCTCGGACGTGGCCGCCAGGTTGGCGGTCCCGTACTTTTTGGCCTCTTTATAGGCTTTCCCCGAGAACTGGCCGGTGACGACGTAGTCCGCCGAACCGCTGCCGGTCATCAGGTTCATGGGCACCATGGCGAACTGGGCCGAGGCGCCGCCCTGGAGGAACAGGACGCTGTACCCCGCCGGGACGGCCAGGACCCGCTTGACGCGGTCCACCGCGTCGCAGATGACCGCGTCGTACGCCTTCGATCGATGGCTCATCTCCGTGATCGACATCCCGCTCCCGCGGTAGTTCATCATCTCCGCGGCGGCTTTTTCCAATACGCTCAGGGGCAGCATGGACGGACCTGCCGAAAAATTGTAAACGCGGTCGTACTTCATGGTTCTGTTTCCTTTCTCGCCGGCCCGCCCGGAGACGGTCCGGATTGTATACAATTTCTTATCATCATTATACTGTCAAAACCCGCTCCTGTCAACTTTCCTTCCGCACATTTTCCCGGCCATTTCCCGGAATTGATTGTTACATCTTGCCAAAAGCGCCGCCGGATGCTATAATAGAGCCGCTGAATCTTTTTTCGCAGGAGGGACCGACCGTGAAGATCCGGGCCATGACGTTCAACATCCAGCACACGATCGACTATCGCCGCGGGACCATGAGCCCGGAGCTGATGGCCAACACCATCCGGGCCTTCGACCCGGATTTCTGCGTTCTGAACGAGGTCTACGGTCATCGGGACGGCGCTGAGCCGGTCTTCGACGAGCAGACCGCGCTTCTGGCCGAGCTGGCCAGGATGGACCACTTTTTCTTCTGCCCCGCGGTTGAGATCTGCGGCAGCCCCTACGGCAACGCCATCCTGTCCAGGTTTCCCTTCTCCGGGGAGAAGATCGCCATCCCGGATCCGGACCCCCGCCTCTCCGACTCGGACTGGTATGAGACCCGCTGCGTCCTGAAGGCGGACTTCGGCCCCTTCGCCGTGCTGGGCACCCACTTCGGTCTGGCCCCGGACGAACAGGTCAGCGCGGTGGAGACCGTGCTGGCCCAGCTGGCCCGGCGGGACAAGCCGCTGATCTTCTGCGGCGATCTGAACATGACGCCGGAAAACCCGACTCTCGCGCCGATCTTCGCCGCGCTTCGGGACACGGCGGCGGTCATGTCCGCGCCGAAGCTCTCGTTCCCCTCGGACGAGCCGCGGAAAAAGATCGACTATATCTTCGTCTCCGACGAATTCCGCGTCCTCTCGGCGGATATCCCGGCGGTGGTCGCCTCAGACCACCGGCCGCATCTGGCCGAGCTGGAGCTCTGAAAGGAACCGACCATGAACAAAAACGACATCGCCTCTCTGGCGGACCTGCGCGGCCCCTCCGGCTTTGAAAACGCCGTCGCCGCCCATCTTACCGAGGCCTTCGGGCCGCTGTTCACCGAGTGCCGGATCGATCCGCTTGGCAGCTTTCTCGGCTTTCTCCGCTGCGGCGTGCCGGACGCGCCTCTGCTGATGATCGACGCGCATCTGGACGAGGTGGGCTTTCTCGTCACCTCCGTCACAGACGGCGGCTTTCTGAAGTTCGCCCCGCTGGGCTCGCCGGACGGCCGCACCGCGATCAACGCCGAGGTCGTCGTCCACGGACGGCGGGACCTCAAGGGCGTGGTCTGCGCCCTGCCGCCCCATCTCCAGACCGCCGCCGAGATGGAAAAAACGCCCAAGCTGACGGATCTGGCCATCGACGTGGGCCTTTCGGCGGACGAGGCCCGGGCCCTGGTCGCCCCGGGCGACGCGGTCACCCCCGCGGCCGTCTGCACCGAGCTGCTGGGCGGCCGGATCGCCGGGCGCGCGCTGGACGACCGGCTCTGTCTGGCCGCGGCGCTGGACGCCCTGCGCCGGGTCCGCGGCCTGCCGCTGGACTACGACATCGCCCTCAGCGCCTCCGTCCGGGAAGAGGTCGGCTGTCTGGGGGCAAAGGCGGCGGCCTTCTCGCTGGACCCCGCCGCCTGCGTGGTGCTGGACGTGACCTTCGCCTCCCAGCCCGAGGCAGCCGGCCACCAGACCTTTGCGCTGGGCGGCGGCGTGACGCTGTGCGTGGGCCCGTTTACCGACCGCGCCCTGACGGACCGCCTGTTCCGCACCGCCGAGGCCGCCGGCATCCCCTGCGCGCCGGAGGTCTACGGCGGCAGCACCGGCACCGACGCCACTCCCGTCATGGTCACCCGCGCGGGGGTCCCCGCAGCGGTGATCTCCGTCCCCGTCCGCAACATGCACACGCCCACGGAGGTCTGCGACCCCGCGGACGCCGACGCGGCGGCGGCGCTGCTGGCAGCGTTCCTCCGCGATCTCAAAGGAGAAGACCTGAAATGAACGAACTGATCCGACTGCTCGGCGACCTCTGCTCTCTCGACGGCGTTTCCGGCGACGAGGGGCGCGTCGCGGACTATATCCTCTCCGCCGTCCGCCCGCTGGGGCTGGACGCCCGGACCGACCGTCTCGGCAGCGTGGCCGTGTTCCTGCCCGGGCGGGACCACTCCCGCCGCCGCATGGCGGACGCGCACATGGACGAGGTGGGCTTCCTCGTCACCTCCGTCACCGACGAGGGCTATCTGAAGCTGGCCCCGGTGGGCGGGCTGGATCCCCGCGTCGTCCCCGGAAAGCGCCTGCGCGTCCGCGGCCTGCGCGAGGTGCTGACCGCCGTGGTCGGCGTGTGCCCGGTGCATCTGGCCGCGGATCCGTCCGCGGTGCGCAAGATCCCCGAGCTGTACGCGGACATCGGCGCCTCCTCCGGCGAAGAGGCCCGGCGGCACGTGGCGCCGGGCTGCACCGCCGCCTTCGCCACCGAACCCGAACGGCTGGGGAACGGCTTTTTCAAGGCCAAGGCCATCGACGACCGCATCGGCTGCGCCGTGCTGCTGCACCATCTGACTCACGGGATCGCCCCCGCCTTCGACACGGTGTTCTCGTTCTCGACCCGGGAAGAGGTCGGCGGCGCCGGCGCCAAGGGCGCCGCCTTCTCCGCCGCGCCGGACGAGGCGCTGGTGCTGGAGGGCACCACCGCCGCGGACGTTCCCGGCGTCGAGGGACCCGGCCGCGTCTGCCTGCAGAACGACGGCGTCGTGATCAACATCAAGGATTCGACCATCTACGACCGCGAGATCTCGGCGCGCCTGCGGGCGCTGGCCGACGCCAACGGCATCCGCTGGCAGTCCAAGCGCGTCGTGGCCGGCGGCACCAACGCCGCCAGCATCCTCCCCGCCCGCGGCGGGATCCCGACGGCGGGCCTCAGCGTTCCCGCCCGCTATATCCACGCCCCCGCCTCCACCGCCGCGCTGGCCGACTGTGAGGCCATGCTGCGCCTGTCCCGGCTTTACCTCGAAAGCTGACCCGGACCGGACCACACGGAAAGGAGCCTTCCCGCCATGCATATCACCCACGATTTCCACATCCACACCGACCTGTCCCTCTGCGCCGGCCCCACGGCGACGCTGGAGAACTATCTCGCCGCCGCGGACCGTCTGGGGCTGACGAAGCTGGGGTTTGCCAACCACTTCTGGGACGCCGCCGTCCCCGGCGCCAACGACTTCTACGTGCCTCAGAACTTCGAGCACGTGGCCGAGCTGCTCCCCGCCCTGCGCGCGGCCTCCCGGCCGGAGCGGAAGCTGTTCTTCGGGTGCGAGTGCGAATACGATCCGGCGGGTCACGGGGTCGCCTGCACCGAGGCCGCGGCCGAGCGGTTCGACTTTATGATCGTGCCCAACTCTCACACCCACATGATGATGCCGCCGGCGCTGTACCACCCCTATGAAAAGCATGCCGAGTTCATGCTGACGGCCTATGAGGAGATCCTCACCTGCCCCGTGTCGCGGTACGTCACCGCCATGGCCCACCCCTTCGAGGCGGTCTGCTGTCCCTATGACAACGGCATCCTGATCGATCTGATCCCGGATGACCGCTATCGCCGGCTGTTCGACCTGACCGCCGAAAAGGGTGTCGCCGTGGAGATCAACCTCTCCGCCATGCACGAAAAGACCCCCGAAGAGATCGCCCGCCTGCCCCAGCTCCGCCTGTTCCGTCTGGCCAGGGCGTGCGGCTGCCGTTTCCTGTTCGGAAGCGACGCTCACGACGACCGGAAGCACGACTCCTTCGGCAACGCCGATCTGGTGGCCGGGCTGCTGGACCTGACCGAAGACGACCTCGCCCCCATCGCGCGGTGAGCCCCGCGCCGTTTCAGACCAAAAAGCGCGCCGCCCGGAGCGATCCGGCGCGGCGCGTTTTCTTTTTTCGATCCCGGTGAAGGCGGAAGACGGAGCCGTCACTCCCGCGGTCCCGGATACTGTGCCAGCGGCGCGGAGGCCAAGCCTCTTGCGACGCGGCGCGGGATGACGCGGTCGCTGTACAGCGTCGCGCCGACGCCCGTCTGGAACAGATCGTCCACCTCGTCCGACGCCGCGGTGAACCGCTCCGCCGCCACGGCCGTCAGCGCCTCGCTGCGCAGGAAGACCCAGCTTTCCCTGAAAACGCACTCGCCCCGGAACCAGACCCACTTCAGCGAATCACAGTTGCAGAACACGTTTTTCTCCAGCTCGGTCCGCCCGGCGCCCACGATTACCGTTTCCAGTTCGGCGCAGCCGCGGAACGCCCCCCGTCTCAGCGTCAGCCGTCCGTCGCTTCGGTCTTCGCCCCGGAAAACGACCTTCCGGACGTTCGAACCGGCAAACGCCCGTTTCCCGACCTCGCCGACGCTCTCCGGGATCACGACGGTGTCGATCTCCGCCCTCCGAAAGCTCCGGTTCCCGATCGCCGCGACCGGATAGCCGTCCACGTCCGCCGGAAGCTCCAGCAGCGCCCTGGCTTCTCCGGAATACCGGTCCAGGTATACGCGGTCCTCCGACAGCGTCCAGGTGATCCCATCCCGGATCTGATAGCGGTCCGGTTCCGAGGTGAAGCCGTAGATCAGCCCGCCCGCGATCAGGATCACCGGGATCACCGGCCCCAGGATCGGAAGCGGGATCAGCAGCACGGTGTTCTTCCCCAGCGACTCGGCGGCGATCATGCCCAAAAGCCCCAGCATGGCCGCGTAGATCACGCCCCAGCCGATCAGCACCAGCCGGCTCTCCTCGTGCCATTCGCCGTCGGCCTTTTTCGGGAAAAACAGGACGGTCAGCACGGCAAGGACCAGCGGAGCGGTCAGGCAGAGCAGCCAGATCCAGCGCCGTTTTTTCGATCCGATCGTTTTTTTCATGGGATCCGCCTCCTTGAAGGAGCGTTATCCGCCGGAACAGGCGCCGGGCGGACGGACCGCCGCGCTTTCCCGGTTTTTTACCGTTTTTCCGCGGGCTGACGCTCGATCACCAGCGCGGTGTACAGCACCGTGCCCAGCGTCAGCACCAGCGACAGCAGCGCCAGCACCTGCTGGCCCCGCACGGGAAGCCCCAGCACCGTGTTGCCGGCCGCCTGGACGGCCGCCAGGATGCGCCCGCCCAGCAGCGACATCCCGAACCCGACGATCCCGCCGGCCGCGGTCTTGACGGCCATGGCCTGCACCAGCAGGTCGGACTCCACATAGCTGTAGGTCATGTTGGTGGAATTCTGGCCGCTGCCCGCCTGACTGACGCTGTAGAGCACCATGTGGACCGCGATCAGCCACCTGGCGGCGGGGGCGGCGAAGCAGCAGACGGCGAAGGCCGCGGCCTGGATCAGCAGCCCGACGCGGAACCCGCGGGCGTAGGACGTCCGGTCCGAAAAGCGGCCGAAGGGCCGCGAGACGGCAAAGCGGCAGAGACTGGCCGCCACATTGATGATCTGGACCGTTCCCACCGTCATGGCCAGATCGACGGTCTTATAGGTGCCCAGAAAGCCCACGGACAGATAGGTCGACGCGTTCCAGAGACAGGTCAGCAGCGTCAGCCTGCGGAACGCCCGGTTGCCGAACAGGCGGCGGAGCACCTCGCCCAGCGGGCGATGCTCCTCCGCGGTGCGGTCCTCCCGCCGGATGAGGCAGAGACAGACCAGATTGCAGACGCCGGACACCAGCATCAGCGCGGCCAGCGCCAAAAAGCCGCCCGTCAGGTCGCCGCGCTTTTCATAGGCGTCGAAGAGGAAGCCGGCCCCCAGCGTGAAGACGATCCCCGACAGCAGGGAGATCATTTCCTTCACGGCGGAATAGGTGCCGCGCTTGTTGGGGTCGACGTACCCGTTGGCCCAGCGGAACACCACGGCGCTGACCAGATAACGAAGGGCGTTGCCCCCCAGGATCCCCGCCGCCGCCACGGGACCGCGCCACGCCGCGGGAATCGGCAGGAACGGCACGAGATAGACGAGCAGGAACAGCGCCTGGCCCAAAAAGTTGCAGATCAGGACCGTCCGCTTCATGTCCCGCATCCGCTGCATCATCAGGATGGAGAACAGCTCGACCAGAAACGCGACCGAGACGACGGAGGAAATGACGCCCACCGCCGCGTCCGACAGGCCGATCTCCTTGAGCAGCTTGGCCAAAAACGCGTCGGCCATCAGGATCGAAACGAAGTATTCGAAAGCGCACTGCAGCGTATAGGCGTTGCGGGACCGCTTATAGTCCCGGGATTCGTAAATGTTTTCCAAAGCGGAGCTCCTCCGTGTCGCTTGGGCGGTCCGCCGCCCTTTTTTCTCTCTTAACGGGCATTATACCACATTCCCGCCCCCGGCACAACCGTTTTTTTCGGCCGCTCAGTACACCCGGATCTCATAGACGCCGGGGAGCCGGGTCTCGTCCCAGGTCTCCAGCAGCGTGAGCGTCAGCCGGTCGAAGGGCGCGTCGGGAAGCGGCACGCTCTCCGCCCGGTGATAGACCTCGTCCCGGGCGAGGGACCACACCTCCGTCTCCCCGTCGAACAGCGAGACGGAATACCGCTTCACCCCCTGGGGGGACGCCCGGCGCCCGTTTTCATAAGGCATCTGCGTGAACACCCGCTCCAGCGTGTCGAAGGTGATCCGCGCCTCCCGCGCCTGGATCCCGCCGTCCCAGGAAAGCGTCAGCGTGGCCGGAAGGGCGGCCGGACGCCACATGTTCTGCGGGTTTTCGGAAAACCTGCGGTTCTCGCCGTTCAAAACGAGCGCCGCCTCGCCGTAAAGCGGAGCGGGCTCGAGCCGGTACAGCGGCGCGCCGGGTCCCACCGTATACGCCTCGTCGCCGTTCCGGTCGGTCTCTTTGCCGCCGATGAACCGGACGAAGGGGTACAGCCCCGCGCAGCGCGCGATCTCCGCCTCGCCTTCCAGGACCTCCAGCACGAGGTTGAGCCGGTCGTCGTCCGTCATCTTGTCCTTGGGCGGAAGCGATACGCCGAAGCGGAAGGGAACGCTTCCCGCAAAGCCCGCGTCCAGCGTCTTTTCGTCCCGGGCAAGCTCCCGGAACCGCTTCGACCGGTTGTCGCTCCCCCATTCGGCCTCGTTGTGCTCGTCGTAGTAATCCAAGAACGGGTTCTCGTCCCGGCAGGTCCACGGATGCTCGGGCGCATAGCGCGACAGCGTCGCGCGGACCCGCGCTTTTTGGCCGCCCGGGTTCCGCAGCACCACGGAAACGGTGTCCACCCGGTCCGTGAAATCCCAGAGCTGGGCGCCCGCGGCCGGACCGATCCGCTCGAACTCCGACGGACCCGAAACGCCGTAGCGCAGCTCGCTGGACGCGCCGACACACGCGCGCCGCGCCAGATCCCGCTCGTCCCCGTTTCGCCGGTTGGGGATCGTCCCGTCGCCGCGCAGCAGCCGCTGCTGCAGCTCTCCGACGTGACCCTCGGTGTAGAGCCGGCGCGGCGAAAGGCCCCGCTCCGCGCAGAGGACGGCCGCCGCGCCGGCCGCCTGTCCCACCGCCGCCAGCGTGCGCTGGAGACGGATGGACCCGTGGGCCAGATGGGTGGCCGAAAGCAGCCGCGAGGCGAAAAACAGGTTGTCGATATCCCGGGAATAGATGCTCCGGTAAGGGATCGTATAGGTGGGCGGGATCAGATAATACGTCACGGAGACGTAGGCCGGATCGTCCTTCTGCGGATCGTGCACGTCGACGGCGAAGCCGCCCGCCGCGATCGCGTCCTCGAACATGGTCCCGTTCTCCACGTCGCTCTCCGTCACCGTGTAATCCCCGATAAAGCGGCGGGATTCCCGCTTTCCGACCTTGGCGCTGACCCAGATCATCTCCCATTCGCCGGTGACGTCCGCGTCGAGCCGGTTCTTGCACCGGTCCCACGCGCTGTCCAGATGGCCCCGGAGCCTGTCGTAGATGAGATGCCCGTCCCGGATCGTATCCACGTCTCCGCCCGTTTCGGTGGGAAACCAGAAATACACGTTCTCGCCGTCCTGCGGGCGGAACCTCGCCTCCCCGCCATAGCCGGGATGGAACGGCGGAACGCCTTTCCCGGGCACGAACCGCGTCTCGGACCCCGTCCTGCACAGCAGTGTGACCAGCGAGCTTCCCATGGTGACCCCGTCGGCGGTCTCGGGAGCCATGCGCTCGCCGAACTCCGCCCGGGCCTCCCGGCCCATCCGGTATCCCGCGCCCGCCCGTTCCGAAACGTTGCCGTCGCCGGTGTCGTCGATGACGAACTGCTCCACCTCGATACAGACCCGCTCGTAGGTGAGCGTGTCCTCGCACTCCACCGCGGCGATCCGGGCGCCGTCCAGATAGGGCGTGTGGGCGTAGGTGCTCCGGAGCACGCGCACGCCCGCCTCGTCCAGCGCCTCCTGCAGCACCCGGTCGAACTGGACAGAGATGTTGTAGTGCCTGCCGTGGGAATTGGTCTTCGCGTTGCGGAACGCGGCCTCTTCGATGAGCCGCCCCACGACGCCGGTGGTCGCCATATAGGGGTGGAACCGGTGCCCGTCCGACGGGTGGACGCCGATCTCCGGCCCGCAGTTCCCGCCCAGGGTCAGGCTGCGCTCCGCCAGGATCACGTCCAGCCCGCCCCGCGCGGCCTCGATCGCCGCGCAGACGCCGGGCAGACCGCCGCCCAGCACGAGCACATCGCAGCGGAGGCGTTTCACCTCCGGCGGCCTCGCCTCGAGCTTTTTTTCGTTTTCCACGTCTGTTTCCGCCCCTTTCCCGCCGCGCGCCCCGTTTTTTCCATTATAGCACACCGGCCCCGGCCGCGCAACGGCGTCTCGCCCGTTTTTTGCAAGTCGGATTGCATTTCCCGGATTTTATGGTATAATGGAGCCGTCCGGGCGCGGGACGAGCGCCCGGACCGAAAGGAGAAGCCCATGGAACGAAACGCCTACTTTGCCGGCGGGTGCTTCTGGTGCGTCACGCCGGTCTTCCGGTCCCGGAAGGGGGTCCTGTCGGTGACCAGCGGCTACTGCGGCGGGGACGAGACCGACCCGACCTACGAGGCGGTGAAAAGCCAGACCACCGGTCACCGCGAGACCGTCCGCATCGTCTACGACGACGCGCTGATCTCCTTCGACCGCCTTCTGGCGATCTTTCTGGACAACGTCGACCCCTTCGACGGCGGCGGCCAGTTCATCGACCGGGGCCGGTCCTACACGCTGGCGGTCTATTTCGCCGACGAGACGGAGAAAGAGGCGGCCTGCCGGGCCCTGGACGCCCTGGCGCAGAGCGCCGGCCGGACGCCCTGCGTCGCCGTCGAGCCCTATAAGCGCTTTTACCCCGCCGAAGAGTTCCATCAGGACTATTTCCTGAAGAACCCTGAGGCCTTCGCCGAAGAGCTCAGGACCTCCGGCCGGGCGCCGTATCGCCCCTCTCCCGCCCCCGGCTCGGATTGACAGCGCCCGGGGATTCTGCTACAATAAGGCCAAAGAGACTACGACCAGACAAAAGGAGCGTCCTCATGGAAAAATACGCGAGATACCGCTACCAGCCGTGCCTCCCTCTGGGAGTCGGCGGCCGCCCGGCGACGGCGTCGCCGGAACACATCGCCCTCTCCCGCCGGGCGGCGGGCGAAGGCATGGTCCTGCTCAAAAACGAAGCCGGCGCGCTGCCGCTGCGCCGCGGCGAGAAGATCGCGCTGTTCGGCAAGGCGACCATCGAATACATCAAGGGCGGCGGCGGCAGCGGCGACGTGTACACGCCCTATGTGCGCAGCATCTACGAGGGCTTCGCCGAAAAAGAGGCCCAGGGCAAGGTGCAGATCTATATGCCCGCGGTGGACTTTTACCGGTCCTACGTCAAGGCGGAGAGCAAAAACGTCCTCACGCCGGAGCAGATCGACGCCCGCTGGGACATCGTCAACAACATGCCCTTCTGCCAGGAGCGCGACGATCTGACCTATGACACCTTCGCCGCCATGCACGTCCGCGAGCCCGCGGTGGACAAGGCCCTCATCGCCGACGCGGCGGCCTGGGCGGACACCGCCGTCGTCACCATCAGCCGTTTTTCGGCCGAGGGCGTGGACCGTCGGCCCATCCCCGGCGACTGGTACCTGTCCGACATCGAGCGCGATCTTCTTTCCGGCGCGGCCGAGGCCTTCTCCAAGGTCGTCGTCGTGCTGGACTCCGGCGCGCCCGTTGACTGCGAGTTCTTCGCGGAGGATCCCCGGATCCAGGGCGTCCTGTTCGGATGGCAGGGCGGCATCGAGGGCGGCGGCGCCATCGCGGACATCCTGTGCGGGGACGTGAACCCCTCCGGCAAGCTGGTGGACACCATCGCCCGGTCCTACGACGACTATCCCGTCACCGAGGCCTTCACCGAAAGCTTCAACTATGTGAACTACCTCGAGGACGTCTACGTCGGCTATCGCTATTTCGAAACGCTCCCCGGCATGCGCGAGCGCGTCCGCTACCCCTTCGGCTTCGGCCTGTCCTACACCGATTTCGCCCTTTGCGGGACCGTCGTCTGCCCCAGCGGCGACGGCCTCGTGGCGGTGACCACAGTCAGGAACGTCGGCGACCGGCCCGGCCGCGAGACGGTCCAGGTCTACTGCGCCGCGCCGCAGGGGCTTTTGGGCAAGCCGGCGCGGGTGCTCGCGGCCTACCGGAAAACCAGACTGCTGGCCCCCGGCGAGAGCGAGACGCTGGCCATGGCCTTCGACCGCGCGGCGCTGGCCAGCTTCGACGATCTGGGCCGGATCCAAAAGTCCGCCTTCGTGCTGGAAAAGGGCGTCTACGAGTTCTTCGTCGGCACCGACGTCCGCTCGGCGCAGAAGACGGACTTCGCGCTGGAGCTCGCGGACGACGTCGTCGTCGAACAGCTCCACGACTACTGCCGCCCGTGGAAGCTGCCGCGCCGTCTGCGGCCCGACGGCAGCTATGAGCCCATGCCCACCGGCGAGGCGGCGTATCGCTTCGGCAAGAACGAACCGCTGACCGCCCCGGCCCCCGAAAAGCTGACCCTGTTCGACGACGTGGGCGAGACGATCTCGCTGGACAGCTTCATCGCCCAGTTCACCGACGACGAGCTGACGGACTTCGTCGGCGGCAAGCCCCCCACGGGCGTCGCCAACACCGGCTGCTTCGGCGGCATGGCGCGGCTCGGCGTCCCGCCGATCCCCACGGCGGACGGCCCCGCCGGCGTGCGGCTGGAGCCCAAGGTCGGCATCTCCACCACCTGCTGGCCCTGCGCCACGCTGATGGCCTGCACCTGGGACCCCGAGCTGATCTTCGAGGTGGGCGCGGCCGGCGGCCGCGAGCTGTATGAGAACAACATCGGCATCTGGCTGGCCCCCGCCATGAACATCCACCGCAACCCCCTGTGCGGCCGCAACTTCGAGTACTACGCGGAGGATCCGCTGGTGGCCGGCAAGAGCGCGGCGGCGGCCATCCGCGGCGTCCAGTCGTCCCACGCGGCGGTGTCTCTGAAGCACTTCGCCTGCAACAACAAAGAGGCCAACCGCTTCGCCAGCGACTCCCGCCTGTCCGAGCGCGCCCTGCGCGAGATCTATCTGCGCGGCTTCGAGATCGCGGTCAAAGAGGGCGACCCCATCACGATCATGTCCTCTTACAACCTGATCAACGGCCAGCACACCTCGGAGAGCTGGGAGCTGCTCACCGGCATCCTCCGCACCGAGTGGGGCTTCCGCGGCATGGTCGCCACCGACTGGGGCGTCAAAAACGACCCTGTGACGGAGGTCCTGGCCGGCAACGACCTGAAGATGCCCGTGGGCTATCCCGCCGACCTGAAGAAAGGGCTGGAGGACGGCCGCCTCACCCGCGCGGACCTCGAGGTCTGCGTCCGCCGCATCCTCGAGATGACCCTGCGGATGGCCTGACCCTCCCCCGCTCCCCTTGCCGCAGCGTTCCGTGCCGCCGAAAGCCCGCTCGGGCTTCCGGCGGTGCGTTCTTTTCCCGGCTTTTCGCCGACAGGATGAAAAATTCTATCGTTCGTGGAGTCCCGTCTCCCCTGCGGTTATTGAAACCGGCGCCGCGCGCATGGTATCATACCGTCGGAAGCTTCCCATCCCCAAAACGAAAACCAAGGAGGAAACGAACATGACGACTCTTTTGATCGGCGAGACCCTTCGCCGCCTCCGCCGCCGGCGCGGCCTGACGCAGGAAGAGGTGGCCGCCCACCTCGGCATCTCGTTCCAGTCCGTCAGCAAGTGGGAGCGCGGCGACGGCTATCCCGACATCACCATGCTGCCGGCTCTGGCCAACTATTTCCAGACCAGCGTCGACGAGCTGCTCGGCGTGAGCGAGCTGCAAAAGCGCGGCGAATACGACGACGTCAACCGCCGCTGGGCGGAAAACAACGGCAAGGGGGCCCACCGGGAAAACGTCGCGCTGATGCGCCGCGCTCTGAAGACCTTTCCCAACGACGCGCTCCTGCTGGTCCAGCTCTCCACGTCGCTGGAAAAGCTGGATGGAACGGAAGAGGAAAAGCGGAAACACCTTGCCGAATCCATCGCCGTCCAGGAGCAGATCCTGCGCTACGGCGAGGATTCCGAGGTGCGCGGCGCGACCCTGTACAACATCTGCCACGCCTATTGGAAGGCCGGAGAGCGCGGCAAGGCGCTGGAACAGGCCCAAAAGCTGCCGAACCTCTACAAGGCCCGCGAAAACGCCTTCGTCTTTTTCCTGTCCGGCGAAGAAAAGCGCCGGGCCGCCCGCGAGGCCCTCGTCCCGCTGGCCTGGACGACGGTCCACCATCTGACGGCCCTCGCCGAGACGGGGAACGACCCCGCCTGTCTGAAGCGCGCCGCTGAGATCCTGGCGCTCCTGGCCGCCTGCGACCCGGAAAACGGACAGCTCGCCTCGCTCCTCCGTTCGGTCCGGGACCGCTGCGGCGGGGCCTCCGCCTGCTGACCCCTCCCGGGAGAGCGCAGACGGGCCCTCCCCGTTCGCAAGGGGCAAAGCCCCTTTCCCCCGGCCGTCCAGACCGGCCTCCGCTCTCCGGGCAAAAAAGCCCCCGCCGCAGCCGCGGCGGGGGCTTTATCCTGTCTTTGCGCGGCGCGGTTCAGATCCGCTTCCACTTGGGTCCCTGCGGCGTGTCGACGACCTCGATGCCGCGGGCCTTCAGATCGTCGCGGATGCGGTCCGCCTCGGCGAAATCCCGGGCCTTTTTGGCCGCGGTGCGGGCGGCCAGCAGGGCCTCGATCTCCGGGTCGTGCTCCTCCTCGGGCCGGGCGGCGCGCTTCCGCGCGGCGGCCTCCAGCAGATCCAGACTCAGGACCCGGTCAAAGTCCGCAAGGGCGGCCAGCTTGGTGCGGTCGTCGGTCCCGTCCTTGAGCACGTCGTACAGAGCGGTGATGCCCAGCGAGGTGTTCAGGTCCGCGTCCATGCCCTTCATGAACCGCTGTCTGAACCCGGCAAGCCGCTGCGGATCCGGCTCGCCCGCGGCGCCGGGGTCCAGCGCCGCGATCTTATCCACCAGCTTGCCGTAGGCCGCCGCGGCGTTGTCCAGGTTCTCATAGGAGAAGACCAGATTCTTGCGGTAATGGCTCTGCAGGCAGAAGAACCGGTAGACGATGGGGTCATAGCCCTTTTGCTCCAGCAGGCTCAGGGTGAGGAACTCGCCGGAGGACTTGGACATCTTCCCCGTGGCGGTGTTCAGGTGCAGCACGTGGAACCAGAAGTTGACCCACTTGTGGCCCAGATAGCTCTCGGACTGGGCGATCTCGTTGGTGTGGTGGGGAAAGGCGTTGTCGATGCCGCCGCAGTGGATGTCCATGTCCTCGCCCAGATGCTTGAGCGAGATGCCGGTGCATTCGATGTGCCAGCCGGGATACCCCACGCCCCAGGGCGAGTCCCACTTGAGGGCCTGATCCTCGAACTTGGACTGGGTGAACCAGAGGACGAAGTCGTTCCGGTTGCGTTTGTTGGCGTCCTCCTCCACCCCTTCGCGGACGCCGACGTCCAGATCCTCGGCATTGAAGTCGTTGAAGACGTAATACCGCTCCAGCTTCGAGGTGTCGAAATAGACGTTTCCTCCGGCCCGGTAGGCAAACCCCTTGTCCAGCAGGGTCCCGATGATGCGGATATAGTCGTCGATGCAGTTGGTGGCCGGCTCTACCACGTCGGGCCGCTTGATGTTCAGCTTTTCACAGTCGGCGAAGAAGGCGTCGGTGTACATCTTCGCGATCTCCATGACGGACTTGTGCTCGCGTCTGGCGCCCTTGAGCATCTTGTCCTCGCCGGTGTCGCCGTCGGAGGAGAGATGGCCCACGTCGGTGATGTTCATCACGCGCTTGACCGGATAGCCCGCATAGCGAAGGTATTTCTCCAGCACGTCCTCCATGATATAGGTGCGCAGGTTGCCGATGTGGGCATAGTGATAGACCGTCGGGCCGCAGGTGTACATCTTCACCAGATCGGGGTGATTGGGCACGAAGAGCTCTCTCTTCCGCGTGAGCGAATTGTAGAGGTACATATGGGTCGGTTCTCCTTTCGGGCCGCAAAAAAAGACCGCCTCCGGATGATCCAGAGGCGATCGCTCGCGGTTCCACTCTGATTTGTCGCTTCGGCGCTGACGCGGCCTCACGGGGTCTCCCCTGCGCTCCCGGACGCACTTTTTCCGCCGACGCTGCCGCTCCCGCTTCCAGCCGACGGCGGGGGCTCTCTGGCGCAGACCTGTGCGGATACTCTTTCCGTTCCTCGCGCATATTTCGTTGCGGTTCTATCTTATCAGAAAACGGGGCCGCTGTCAACGGTCATTTTCGAAAAAACGCCCGGCGCGCCTGGCAAAATGCCGGCCGGCCGCGGGGCGGCTATCGGCGCCGCTTCGGCTCCGGAAGCTCGTCGTACACGGCGGTCACCAGCGTCTCCAGAAACGGCCGGTCGTCGACGTTTTCCACCACAAGCATCTCCCGCGCGCCCGGATACGGCGCCTCCCGGGCGGCGCCCGGCATCAGGGCCGCGGCGGAGGCGGTCGGCTTCACCAGAAAGCGGTCGTCGTAAACGCCGCCGACGATCTTCCCCCGGCAGTAGACGATGGTCTCCCCCATCATCGACCGCCGCGAGATCCCCTCCAGCCCGGAAAGCTGGTCCAGAATGAAATCCGAATACGACCTGCTCGACGGCATCCCGATCCTTGCCCCTCTCAAAGCGGCCCGGTCCGCCGCCTGACTGACCGCAAAAGGCACCTGCCTTCGCAAGTGCCTTTGCCACTGGACCCGAAGGGGTTCGAACCCTCGACCTCCGCGATGCGAACGCGGCGCTCTCCCAGCTGAGCCACGAGCCCGTATACCGTTTTCCGCCGCGCATCCGGCGGCGACTTGATTATTATACCACAATCCGGCGTTTTGTCAAGCCCCATAAAAAATTTTATGGCGTTTCGCCGTGATCTTCCGCCGGCGGCCGTCCGCGCCGCGGGGACCTGTTGACAATCTTTCCGCTCCTGTTATATAATTAGCGTGAGCCGAACGCCTTCCGCCGCGGAACGCCGCGGCGGAAAAGAAGGGAGGGACGCAAATGCCGTTCGCGATCAGCCTGTTGATCCACGCCACGTGGGGCCTGCTGCAGACCGCCGGCGGCGCCGCCCAGTTCCTCTTCGCGCTCCGCCGGCCGCACCGGCTCTACCGCGGCGCCGTGGTGACGCGGTGGCGGCGGCGCACCGGCGCCTCGTTCGGGCTGTTCATCTTCCTGCCCCCCGGCGCAGGCGACGCGGTGCTGGTCCACGAATACGGCCACACGGTCCAGTCTCTGATGCTGGGCCCGCTGTTTCCGCTGGTCATTGCCCTGCCCTCGTCGGTCTGGTGCCATTTCCCGCCCCTCAAGCGCCTGCGCGCCCGGCGCGGGATCTCGTATTACTCGCTCTACTGCGAGGCGTGGGCCAACCGGCTGGGCGAACGGGTGACGGGCCGGCCCGCGCCGGAGAGCCGCCGGTTCGCGCCGTCCGCTCCCACGCTTGAAACGGCCTCTCCCCCGCGCCCCGACGGGGCCGACGATCTGCAAAAAGAAAAAGGAGCTTACTATGACGACATCTGAGATCATCCGCGAGCTGCGCCTGCGCTCCGGTCTGGACGAGGCGGATTTTGCCTGCCTGCTGCGCGTTCCCGCCGCGGCCCTGCGGGGTCTGGAGAACGGGACGCTGGGAGCGGACGACGTGACGGATCTGGACCCCGTTCCCTTCGACTATGCCTCGCCGGGCCGGTACGACCCCTATGCCGGGGATCTCGCCACCGAGTTCACCCAGTGCGCGGAAGAAGGGCTGGACGTCGCGCCTCTGCGCGGCCTGTTCGACGCCGTCGCGGCCATGCCCTACGGGCCTCTGCGCCGCCGCGTGCACGAGGCGCTGTTCTTCGTCCTCTCGCGCCTGCCCGCCGCCGCGGGATACCCCTACGACGAGCCGTCGGATCTGGAGAGCATCCTAGCCGCCCGCACGCCAGACGGCGAGGTCTCGCCCGTCCGGCCCGACCCCGCCGCGCTGGAGGACAAGCTGCGCGGCGCGTGGTACGGGCGCATCTGCGGCTGTCTACTGGGAAAGCCCGTCGAGGGCATCCGCTCGGAAGACTTCTGGCCCCTGCTGCGCGAGACGGGCAACTGGCCGCTGCACCGCTATCTGCTTTGGTCGGACATGACCGACGGGATCGTCGAAAAGACCCGCTTTGACCTGCGCGGCAAGACCTATGCCGACACGGTCCCCTGCGCCCCCGTGGACGACGACACGAACTACACCGCGCTGGCCCAGCTGCTGATCGAGGAAAAGGGCCGCGGCTTCACCAGCGAAGACGTGGCGGCCTTCTGGCTTCGCCACCAGCCCAAGGACGCGTACTTCACCGCCGAGCAGATCACCTTCCGGAACCTGACGCTGGGTTATGCGCCGCCCTTCAGCGCCCGCTTCCGCAACCCCTACCGCGAATGGATCGGTGCGCAGATCCGCGGCGACTATTTCGGCTATATCAACCCGGGCGATTCCGCCGCCGCGGCGGAGATGGCCTGGCGCGACGCGCGCATCTCCCACGTGAAAAACGGCATCTACGGCGAGATGTTCGCCGCCGCCATGATCGCCGCGGCCGCCGTGACCGACGACCTGCGGTCCATCCTCTTCGCGGGGCTGGCCCAGATCCCCGCCCGCTCCCGCCTGCGCGAGGCGGTGCTTTCCGTCGTCGCGGGCTTCGAGCGCGGCGTCTCCTACGACGACTGCGTGGCCGCGATCCACCGAAAATACGACGAGCACACGGGCCACGGCTGGTGCCACACCATCTCCAACGCCATGATCGTCTCCGCCGCGCTGCTCTACGGCCGGGGGGACTTCGGCCGCTCCATCTGTCTGGCGGTCCAGGCCTGCTTCGACACCGACTGCAACGGGGCCACCGTGGGTTCGGTCATCGGCATGCGGAACGGCGCCTCCGCCGTGGACGCGGCGTGGACCGCGCCGCTGAACGGAACGCTCGAGACCTCCATCGTCCGCATCGGCGCCGTCTCCATCGACCGGCTGGTTTCCAAAACGCTGGAGCATATCGCCCTCTGACCGCCCCGGCGCCATTCTGAAACAAAGGAGAGAACCCCATGGACTTTTCCAAACTCGACAAGCTCATCGACACCATGCCCTCCCGGGGGATCCCCGCCTGCGATCTGGCGATCACACAGTACGGCGAGCCCGTCTACCGCCGCATGGCGGGATACGCCGATCTCGCCGGCACCCGGCCCGTCTCGGACCGCGACCTGTACTGGATCCACTCGGCCACCAAGGTCATCACCTGCGTCGCCGCCGTGCGGCTCATCGAAGAGGGCAAGCTGTCGCTGGAGGACCCCGTCTCCCGCTATCTTCCGGAGTTCGCCCATCTGACGGTCCGCACGCCGGAGGGCCCCGTCCCCTGCCGGACGCCCATGACGATCCTTCACCTGTTCACCATGACCGGCGGCATGGACTACGACGTGACGGCCGCTCCCATCGCCGAGGCCGCCGCCCGCCCCGGGGCCGGCACCGTGGACATCGTCCGCGCCATGGCCGCCGTGCCGCTGCACTTCGAGCCCGGAACGATCTTCAAGTACAGCCTGTGTCACGACGTGCTGGGCGCCGTGGTGGAGATCGTCTCGGGGATGCGCTTTTCCGACTATCTGCGCCGGACCATCTTCGACCCGCTTGAGATGGGCGACACCGGCTTCTCCCCCACGGAAGAACAGCGGGCGCGCTTCAGCCAGGCCTACCGGTACCGCGCAGCGGACGGCAAGGCCTTTCCCTGCGAGGAGCACGGCTTCGACTTCCCCGGCACCGCCTATGAGAGCGGCGGCGGCGGCCTGTTCAGCTGTCCGGGGGACTACGTCAGGCTGATGTCCGCGCTGGCGCTGGGCGGCACCGCCAAAAACGGCTATCGCGTGCTGAGACCCGAGTCCGTGGCCTCGCTGGAGGTCAACCGCCTCTCCGTGGACGCGCTGGCCGGCCTGGTGGGCGCGCGGCTCTACGGCTACGGCTGGGGCCTCTGCGGGCGGGTCCACGTGGATCCGGCCTATTCCCTGTCCCGCGCCTCCGTGGGCGAATTCGGCTGGGACGGCGCCGCCGCGGCCTTCGCCATGGTGGACCGGCCTCACGGCATCGGCCTGTTCTTCGGCACCCACGTCCACAGCTGCACCTACGCCTACCACGTACTGCACCCGCTGATCCGCGACCTGGCGGAAGAGGCCCTCGGCTTCTGACCGCTCGGAAACCAAACGCAAAAGCGCTCTGCCCGCCAAGAGACAGAGCGCTTTTTTCGTCCGGCCGGAAGAAAGCGGGGTCAGACGGTCCCGCTGTGGCGGCGGCCGTCCGCCGTGCGAAGGCCCTCGTACCGGCTGCCCTTCAGAGCCTTCGGCACGGCCTTTTCCAGCTCCGTCCGGCCGAAGACGTCGCAGACGAAGGCGTCGTTGAGCGCCTGCAGGAACAGCCCGTGCGACGTGACGTAATACGCAGATCCGGGACAGAAGCTGGATTCGTAGAACTCCAGCCGCTCCGGATCCGTATAGTCCGGATCGAAGGCCATATCCAGCTCGCGCATCAGCTCTTCGGCCTCGCCAAGATGGCTCGAGGCCAGCGCGTTTGCCATCAGCGTCCAGCCGCGGAAATCCCGCCGGGCCGCCGGGCCGCAGATCTCGTACCGCCGGTCGTAGGCGCGCCGTTCATACCCGTTCAGCGTCGGCCACGGCAGAAACGTCAGCGGGTTCAGCTGGACCGGGTGCTTTTCGCCGCCGAACCAGCCGTCCCGCGCGGTCTCCGCCGGGCGATAGACGCCGCGCTCGCCGTCGGCCAGCCGGTCAAAGGCCAGACCGTCGTCCAGATAGCGGCGGAACTCCTCCATCCCCAGCTCACAGGCCGCGGCGAAGGCGTACCGCGCCGAGTACAGCGCGCAGAGATAGTTGCGGCCGTCGGCCTGGCCGTACTCGTCCTGCGACATGGACGGGGTCACCGCCAGGCTCCAGCGGCCGTCGTCCCCGCGCGTCAGATGCGACTCGTAGAACTCCGCCGAGGCGCGGACGACAGGCGCGGCCACCTCGGCCGTCCACTTCTCATCCTTCAGGGTCCGGGCGGTCTCCAGCGCCATCCGCGCCGGATAGGCCGCGTTGTGGATCTCGAACTGATAGACGTTGGGCGCGCCGTGGGCCAGCGCGCCGCCGCCGCGGCCGATGGGGAATTCCCAGGCCCACATGGCCCCCCGCCCGCCGTACAGGCGGGACGTCATGGCGGTCATGTCGTCCAGGCGGCTGCGGTAGAACTCCACGATCCCTTTGGCCAGATCCGTGTGCCCCAGCCGCAGCAGGGCCGGGTGGAGATACGAGACGTCCTGCGGAAAGCCGAAATGCCAGCCGAGCCCGGTCCAGCCCATGGGGGCCGAGGGCGCGCCGGTCGGGGCCAGCGAACAGAACAGATAGTAGACCGACCGGGCCCACATGGCCTGAAGCCGGTCGTCGCTCAGACTCAGGAACGCGTCGCCCCAGCGGCGGCGCCACGCCGCCGCGGAAGCGACGAAGAACGACGGCTCGCCCGCCGCGGCGGCAAGCTCTTCCGCCAGCTCTCCGGCGCGGTCCGCCGCGGCTGCGCCGACGACGATCCGCGCCTCGCGCTCCACCTTCACGCGGATCCCCGCGCCCTCC
>JAEEGL016360291.1_pt1 | contig 23081 bp, 16 predicted proteins | sample 9134231 | NCBI WGS metagenome assembly JAEEGL01 (sample SAMN16246548, study PRJNA631951) | gut metagenome | biome: gut microbiome; feature: rumen; material: fiber-attached | host: Bos | place: Iran: Karaj | collected 2018-10
CACTTCCGCAAGTTCGGCGACAAGCTGCCTCACGAGCTGCGCGACCAGCTCGAGAAACTGCGTCAGGGCATCGCGGCGATGAAGAATTGATCGCCTGAAATTATTATATTGATATAAAAGCAGAGGCCGTTTATCCGCCTTGCAAACGCAAATAAGGATCAAACGGCCCCTGTTTTTTGTTTTACTTAATTAGTCAACTATGCCCCATGCTTTAAGCTCTTTGTAGCATTCGTCGCAAACCTCGCCTTTTTCGCCCTCGATCTCTATTTTGTGTACTTTAGTGACTTTGGTTTCTCCGCATACATCACACGTGATCTTTCTCTTGCAAGCTGCAAAGGAGAACAGGATCACCAGCGTCATAACGATCGCCAGGATCTTTACGAACTTCTTCTTTTTTTACACCTCATTTTTTGTATTTATCTTGCCGGGTACATACCGCCCGGGTTCCGGTCCGCAAAAACCATTTGCAGAGGGATTAATTGTGCTTAATTATACATTATATTCCAAGAAACATCATACCCGTTTTCGTGTGCAAAATCTTCGAACGTTGTTTTGTTTATATCAATTGGCTCTTGTTCCACACACTGAACGATCTCGACCCCAAACAGTTTGTCCATTACCTTTTTTATTTCGGCCTCGTTGACTTCTTTGAGAGAATATTTGTCACCGGCAGTTAAAACAGCCTCTTCCAGTTCGGCTGTTGCGTTTTCTTCAAACACTTTTTCTGCGACGTTTTTCTGAGCTTGATTCCAGCCATTTGCATATTCATATTCTTCATATGGGGAATCAATATCATGTATGTTTTCCACTCTCACCAAATATAGCGCTTTGAGCAATCCGTTTTCGCCGGTTACTTTTATAATTTCAACTTTGGTCGGTCTCGAAGGCGTACTGTCCGTTTTCGTCACAAATCCGGTTCGTTCGCTGTTCCACTGTGCACTCAGAACATAATCATCTATTTCGTCCACTCCGCTGCTGTTATTGACACTGATTGTTTCAAGTATTCCGCCAGGCACCATATAATACGTTGCATTCTCGTTAGTTTCGCTGCCATCATCAATCGCAGCTTTCATTGCTTCCGCCTCATTAATATAGTCATCCAGGGTAGTCACGTACTCCTGGTACGCCTCGCGATCGGCAGGCGTTTTCGAATCGGGGCTTACGGGTTCTCCGTTTTCGTCCCGCGGCATTGGCGGGATATCAAAAGCGAAAATGCAGGCGTCTACCTCGCGGTATGCCGCCGGATCTTCGTTATATACTTTTCGGAGCTCTGTGTCAGAAATAGTAAATGTCTCTTTTAGTGCTGCTTTGTATTTTTCAATCGCACAATACTCTTTTTCATATTTTATGAAATATGAGAGCGTTAGTCCCGACCCGCCGGTGAGATAACAATCCACCAGTTCCTCGGGGACTCCCGTCTCCAGATAGTACGCGCGAAGAAACTCAAGGTTATCATTGACGTTCTTTTTTTCTTTATCCGTTAGTTCATAACCTTTATTAACAGCTATAGCATACTCTGCTTTAAATACGCGCGCTTTTTCCAGCGCTGCATTTTTGCATTTTTCGCGGCGCGATTCGTCAAAAAAAGAGTTTGTTAGTATTACTGCTTTTTCATCCGGCGAGAGATTGTTAAAATTATCTGTTTTGCCGTCGAATTTGTCGTACTCTGTGTTAAACTCTTCGTAGATCGTTTGCTTGAGATAGTACTCAAATTCAAAACTATAAATGTTCTCTTTACCTGCTTTGGCGACAACGGCATCTTCTTTCACGTGCCTGCATCCCGATAGCAAGACGACCATTGTCAGCACAATTGCCAAAGCGATGACCCTTTTACTTTTCATTTTAACGTCTCCTGCCATATTGCTAAAAAACAGGGGCTGCACAACAGCCCCTGTTTATTTCTATTCTTGTCTGTCAGGATCAGAATTGCTCTTTCATGATCTTGCTGATGAGCTTGTCCTTCACTTTTCTGAGCGCGTACTTGTTGCCCGCGGCGGCGACTTTCTCTTCCAGTTCCGCAACAGCCTTCTCTTCAAGCAGTGTGGATTTAATGCTGCTCTGGATGGCGTTGAGCTCTTCGCCTTCCTTCGGCGCGGTGCCGATATCGGTAATGTCTTCAACTCTGACCAGGTACAGCGCAGTCAGCACGCCGTCGGCGTCGGTGACTTTGATGATCTCGATGTCGGACGGCTTCACTTTGGCCGCCGCGTCCCCGGTGGTCTCGGTCTCACCGGTGGTCTCGGTCTCGCTGCCGGTCGTGGTCACGTCACTGCCGTCGGTGCTGGACGAACCCGCGGAATCAGTCTCGGTGTTGTCCCCTTCCTCGGCCGGCGCGGCGGTCACTACGAAACCGGTACGGTCATCGTTCCACTGCACACGCAGCACGAATTCGTCAATTTCTTTCACACCACTGGAGCTGGAGTGGTTGATGCTGACAACGCCCTTGTTGCTGCTGGCGGAAGACCACTTGGACACGGACGTGCACAGCTCTTCAAACGTGGCGTTCTCCGCAACGATCTTATCCTTATCGGTCTCTTTGCCTTCTTCATCGGTCTCTTTCTTCGGCGTCAGCGTCGCGTAATCGTAATCATACAGCGTAAACGTCTCGCCGGCGTCGAACGCAGCCTTCATCTGCTCCGCCACTTTGACGTAGTTTTCCAGCTTGGCCATATGATCCTCATATGCGTTCTTGTCGGCGGTATTCTCCGAATCCGGTTTTACCGCTTTTCCGTTTTCATCCGTCGGCATGGCGGGCAGGTCAAACTTGAACACCCGGGCGGACAACGTACGGTAATCGTCCGGATCTTCGTCGTACTTTTTCTGAATGTCGTCAGCCGTAACGTTATACCCTTCCTTCAGCGCCGCTTTGTAGTTTTCAATGGCGCTCTGCTCGATGACCCATTTCTTATACTCGGAAAGGGTCATGCCGGTGCCGCCGGTGAGGTAATATTTGGCCATATCGTCGGACAGCCCCATGTTGCGGTAGTAGTTGTAATAAGAGTCAACGTTCGCCTTGACCGTCGTCTTCTGCTTGGACGTCAGTTTGTATCCGTTCTTGACGGCCAGCGCGTATTCCGCTTTAAACACGCGCGCTTTTTCCAGCGCCGCGGCCTTGATCTTCTCCTGACGCGCTTCGTCAAAGAACTGATCTATAATTTTATTCTTCTCTTCGTCGGAACGCGAGTCGTAATCCTCGGGCTTGCCTTCAAAATTGTCAAATTCCGCGTTATACTCCTCGTAGATCGCCTGGCTGAGGAAATACTCAAACTCGAATGTGTAGATCTTTTCGGTACCGGCCTTAGCGACGTAGCTGCCGGATACATTTACAATTATGACCGCCGCTACGATGATGGCGACCAGCGCCGCCAGCCCGATCGCGATCCACTTGATCAGCTTGTTGTCGTAAGAGCCTTTTTTCTTTTTTGCCTTAATGTTCGTGGCCATGAATAACCAACCGCCTTCAGTATTTTATTATTTGCATCCGCTGCCCGGCTTTCGGATCCGGGACGTGGCGAAAAAATTCGCATTTTTCATTATACCGCTTTCGCGGCCGTTTGGCAATGCTTTTTTTGCCCGGGCCTGTTCAGCCCTGTTCGACCGTGATCTCGTATTCCCGCGCCTTGTCCATATCCACATTAAAAGCGTAGGAGTACGTGCCGTCCGTGTCGCGGTTCACCTGGTAGCCGTCGTAGCCGTTGACCCCCGCCAGCCGGATATCCGCGTCCCGGCCGTCCGCCTTGAACCGGACTGTCGGCGGCGCGTAGTTCTCAAAGCCGTACACTTTTACCGCCGCGGTGCTTTTGCCGCCGGAGATCGTGAACACCGCCCGGCCGCGTTTCGCGCGCACCGAGGGGACAAACCGGTCGCCTGCCGGCTCGCCTTCAATGACCTTTATCTTATACGGGTCAATGCAGCTGTCTTCGCGCACGCGGCGCACGTTGCCGTCGTCAACGCTGGTACTGTACCCCCACGGCATCAATATGAGCTCCAGCTCCAGCACGTCGCCCTTCCTGAGCGTCGTTTCGCCCAGATCCAGCGAGAGCGCCATGTAGTTCTGCATGCCGTCGTACCGGTCCCGCACGATGAAATTGCCGTCAAACTTCCAGCCGCCGATGCGAAGGTCGCTGCGCCGCACGATGAGGCCGAAATTGACCGCTTCCGTCTGGTTGGCGCCGAAATAATCAAAGTACGGATAGTCTTTGCCCAGCCGCACGAGCCGTTCGCCGGGCTGTAAATTTTCGTTGACCTGCCTGCCGTCGGCGTCAATATACCCCGCCTTCGCGAACCCTAACGTATAGCTGTCGAACGCGAAAAACGCGAAATCGTTCCGGAAATCTTTTATGTGCACGTCGTCAACGACCTCCAGCCGCATCGCGTAAAACGTCCTGTTCTCGTCGGTCTGTGCCATTTCCACGTGGCGGTACATCGCTTTGATATTGCCGTCGTCGGACAAATACTCCATCTCCACGTCCGCGTACACCGGCCCGTGGGAGGCAACGCGCGCCCGCTGCGATTCGGTAAGGCACAGCTCCCCCGCCGCGTTCCGGTACCGCAGGAAATACAGCCGGCCCACGCTGGTGTGCTGCACGCCGTCCGGCCAGAACGGCGCCGAGTTGGCCCGGAAATCCGGCAGCATCCAGCCGTCCTTGCCATAAACAAAATACGGCGTGATGCAGTTCGTTTCGGTGACGCCCACGGACAGGTGATAGTACGGAATGTGGAACGCGATGAACGAGAGCTGCTTCAGCGGGAAATTGCCCCAGTTCTGATACAGGTGCAGCATCGAGAAGCGCTTGCACTCGTCCTTGCCCACGGTAATCGGCACGTATACCTCGCCGTACGCCGCGGCACCGGTGCTCTTTTCGGGGAAATACAGCGGTTCCTCGTTTTCGCCGTCAAAATTTTTGCCTACTTCCAGCGGGAGCGGCAGCAACAGGCCGCGCTCGTCCAGCATTGCCGCACACTCGAGCCGGCCCCGGCGCGTGGCCAGATTTTCTTCCGTTTTAATATATATTGTCCGGTCTGCCGAACCGTCGCCGCGCACGACCGCGTTTATCCGGAAATGCTTGTCCGGCAGATAATAGTGCGCGTCGTAGAACTCTGTCGCGTCCACTGAGAACGTGTAGCAGCCCGCCAGCGCGTCGTAGCCTTCAAATTTAGCGCGGTCCGCCGCGTTTTCGACACTGACGTCCGAGAGCGGATGCCGCTCGATATACACTTCTTTGTAAAACCCGTCAAAACCGTGTTCCGCGGACGTGTACAGCCGGTGGCCGAACTGCAGTTCCTCTCCCGGCCTTACCCGGCGCGGGATATCCGTTCCGCGGGTAATGATGTAGTTGCCGCCGGTCAGTTCGACTTTAAGATCGCCGTTGTCCGCGACATCCGGCAATATGAGCCCGAACACCCCCGCGTCCTTTATATCGAACGCCGCGTACGTATCGGTCAAAAGCGCGTCCTGCACCCGGTCTGCCGGGATCGTGAGCCGCGTCTCGAACCGCCCGCCGTCAACATACTCCGCCGTGGCCACCGCGCGTACCGCCTCGTGCATTTTCTCGGAATATGTATGGAACGTGTGCTCGAAGGCAAACGGTACAGTCCCGCCGCGCCGGATCGCCTTAAGTTCCTTGATTTCGACGCGCTCGCCCGCTTCGCTGCCGCAATCGATCCGGAAGCCGCGCAATGAACCTGTGTAGTCCGGCACCGGCGAAAGCGGCACGTACAGCGTGGTCCATCTGCCCGCGACGAACTTGACGTTCGTGATCTGCTTCTGGTTAAACTGCGTCTCGCCGCCCGCGATAATATAAAAGTACGCGATCGTCGACAATTCCGCTCTGATCGTGATCTTGACCGTATCAAACTCGCTCACCGGCAGATCCACCGCCGTATACACGTGGGGATCCGTAGCGTCTTTGACCGTGAACGATATGCCGTCGGCGTCCGCGGAGAGCGCTTCCACGTCGTTGCTGCCCCAGCCCGAGGCGTTTTTCAAAAAGTCATAGCACTCTTTGTCCGGGTCGGCGCGGTCCGGGCGTACGAATTCCTGATCTCGGAACCGGAAATCGTAGTAATAATACCCGATCCGGTGGCTGTTCATCCGGCCGTTTACCGGCGAGCAGGCGGCGCTGAAGCGGTTGCCCGCGGTATCGACGATATACGCGTCCTCCGCATGCTCAAAATACGGTCTCCCGGCCTTGTTGTACAGCCCTTCGACCCGCTTCCTGCCCGGCGTGGTGAGGTCGTACACCAGCTTCGCCGCTTCGTTTTCGATAACGAATTTGTGCCGCGCCGCGTCGGTGAACCGGCCTTCAACGCCGTTGGCGCGTGCATTTGCGTATAATATAGTACTGTTCCAGTCAGCGTTTGTGGTCAACATATCTTTGCCCATACTTTCAACAACTCCAGTGTGTCATGCAGATAGTCTTTTTCTTTCGCGCCGGGTGTGAACGTGAACGTCACGATGGCGCCGGTCCTGGTGCGGGAGATCCGCAGCCGTTTGCGGTAAAGATCATAGAATTTCAGGAGATCCGGGTCAGTTTCGGAGATACCTTCGCGGACCAGGGACTGATTGGCGTTGTGCGCCGCGCCGGAAGCACCGTTCGAATTGCCGCCGTCTCCGGTACCGGTGTACAGCATTACCCGGTTGTCCGCGCGCTTTTCGATGACCGACGTGAAACCCACCTGCTCCGCGTAGTGGCGGATGCGGGAGACGGTCATCAGGTTCAGCACGTTGTCCGGCACGTCGCCGAAGCGGTCCACCAGTTCGTCCGTGAGCTCCATGACGTCTTCTTCGTTCTCTACGTTGGCGATCTTTTTGTATATTTCGAAGCGCGCCGCCTCGTTTTCGATGTATCCGGGGTCAATATACGCCCCCAGCCCCATCTCCACGCTGCACTTGCCCGGTGCGGTATGCTTCACGCCGCCATTCTGAACTTCCTCCAGCACCTCGGCCAGCAGGCGGCAATACGTTTCGTACCCCACCGCCGCGATCTGACCGTGCTGCTGTTCGCCCAGCACGCTGCCCGCGCCGCGTATCTCCAGATCCCGCAGCGCGATCTTGAAACCGGAACCGAATTCGGTGTTCTCGCGGATCGCTCTCAGGCGCTTTTCCGCCACCTCTCCCGGCTCGCCGCCCTGGCGGTAGGTAATGTACGCGTACGCCTGCCGTGCCCCCCGCCCGACACGCCCTCTTAACTGGTACAGTTGGGAGAGGCCCATGCGTTCGCCGTTTTCCACAATTACTGTATTGACGTTGGGCATATCCAGCCCGGATTCGATGATGGTGGTGCACAGCAGCACGTCGAATTCACCGTGGTAGAACTCCAGCATGATCTGCTCCAGTTCGCGCTCGCCCATCTGGCCGTGGGCGGCAACGATCCGCGCCTCCGGCACCAGCTCCCGGAGCTCCCGCAGCTTGGAATCCATCGTCTGCACCCGATTGTACAGATAAAATACCTGCCCGCCGCGCGCCAGTTCGCGGTAGATCGCGTTTTTCACCATCCCGCCGTCCCATTCGGCCACGTACGTCTGCACCGGCAGCCGGTCGCGTGGCGGGTCTTCCAGCACCGAGATGTCCCGGATGCCCGACAGCGACATATGCAGCGTACGGGGTATCGGCGTTGCGGACAACGCCAGCGTATCCACCGCGGGATATTTCTCTTTGAGCTTCTCTTTATGTTTCACGCCGAAGCGCTGTTCCTCGTCAATGACCACCAGCCCCAGATCCTTGAACGTGATCTTATCGTTGACCAGCGCGTGGGTGCCCACAATGATATCTAAACTCCCGTCTGCCAGCGCCGCCACGATCTGCTTGCGCTCTTTCGCGGTGCGGAACCGGCACAGATAATCCACTTTGATCGGGTATTTTTTAAAGCGTTCCACAAAATTGTTATAATGCTGCTGCGCCAGCACGGTCGTGGGTACCAGGAACGCTACCTGTTTGCCCTCCACCACCGCTTTGAACGCGGCTCTGAGCGCCACTTCCGTCTTGCCGTACCCAACGTCGCCGCACAGCAGGCGGTCCATCGGGCTCGGTTTTTCCATATCTGTCTTGATCTCTTCGGTACAGCGCAGCTGGTCGTCGGTCTCCTCGTACGGGAACTCCGACTCAAAATCCTTTTGCCACTCTGTATCCCGTTCAAACGCAAAGCCGCGCATCTGCGAACGGCGGGCGTACAGCTCCACCAGTTCCCGGGCGTATGTGCGGAGGTTGCCCTTCACGCGGCCGGTGACTTTCTGCCACTCGGAGCTGCCCAGTTTGCTGAGCTGCGGCTCGGATTCGTCGGTATTGATGTACTTCTGCACGCTGTCCAGCTGGTGCGTAGGTACAAATATCACGCCGTCGTCGCGGTAGAGGATCTTTATGTAGTCTTTTTTGCTGCCGTCAACGATGATCGGCTCGATCCCGGCGAACCGCCCGATGCCGTGCACATCGTGGACGACCAGATCTCCCACATGCAGATCCGCAAACGAGGTCAACGCGGCGCCCCGCAGCTTCTTTTTGGCACGCGCTTTGGCGTGGCGGAACACCAGTCCGTCACCGACGGCAACTACCTTAAGCTCGGGATAAACGAACCCCTCTGACAGCGTGCCGCGCTTAACGGCGACCTTGTTTTCAAGAGCATTATCCGTCAAAAACGCATTAAAATACCGTAATCTGCCCTCAGATTCACTAAAAATACATACAGAATATTGCAGATCTAACCATTTCTGAATGGTGGCGAGGAGCTGGTCCGCGTTGTCCGCCAGCGCTTCCGGCGTGCGGCAATTGACCCGGATCACCCGGCCCTGCGCGCCGCTGCCGACAGATGCATTGTCGAACGGTTCCAGAAACGCTGTTGACAACGCGCCGCCGCGCAGCATTGCCAGCGCCTCATCGCCGCTCTGCACGTAGTTTATTGTGCGGTCCGGCAGCCCGGAATTGTCCCGCACCGTCTCGCAAATGCGCACGTATTCGTCCTGCATCCGGTTGGCCGCCTCCACGCCTTCCCGCACATTGAAAAACAGCACGGGCACGCGGCCGGTGTAGTCGAAGATCGTGGTGTTGACCCCGGTTATGTACGCCAGATACCGGTCGTACCCGCCGAAACTCGCAAACGGCTTGATCCGATCGATGTCCGCGCGCAGCTTGGACGCCGCCGAAGACCGCGAATCCAGCCCCAGCAGCTCCGCCTTCAGGTCGGTGCGCACATTGAGCGCCTGTTTTTCATCCCAGATATATGTTTCTCGTTCCGGCAGCACCGTTAACCGGTCTTCCGGCGCGATCGTGCGCTGACTCACCACATCAAAGGCGCGCAGCGTGTCTATTTCGTTGTCAAAAAACTCAATCCGGTACGGATTCGCCGCGCCGCAGGGGTAAATATCCAGAATATCGCCCCGGACCGCGAACTGCCCTTTGCCGTCCACCTGAGTCACGCGGATGTAGCCGAGCTGCGTCAGCCGATCCGCCAGTTCCGCGGGCTCGTGTGTATCCCCGGGGGCAACGGTCAGCGCCGCGCTTTCGATATACCGCTTTTGAGGCAGATGCTGCGCCGCCGCCGCAGGGGTCAATATCAGCACATCCCACGCGCCTGTTGCCAGGGCGTACAGGGTCTTGACCCGCTCCCCTTCCGTTTCGCTGCTGCGGGCATCAACGTCGTACAGCATGTACTCCAGCGGCCGCAGCGTCAATATCCGCTCCGCGCCGAAGTCCCCCAGCGTCAGCAGATCGCTCTTTATTTTGCCCACGGACAGCTCGTTCGGGGCGACTACGATGAATTTTGACCCGGTCTCCGCAAAAAACGCGCACGCAAAATGCGCTGACGCGCCGCTCCCCGGCCCCGTCAGCGTTATATTGCCGCCGCGTATTTTCAACCCGGCCAGCGCGTCCCTGAACGCCACTGAACCGCGTATCTGGTCAAATATCAAGCGTTATCACCCACTGTCCCGGCATCAGGTGCCGCTTTTGACGCGCTGTGGGGCGAGTTGAAGGCGCTCATGGTCTTTTCGCAGCCGTTGTCCACGATGGACAACACCGCATCCGCCGCTTTTGTCTCCGCCTCCGCCACGGTCGCCCGCTCTTCTTCACTGAAACGGCCCAGCACGAAGTCTTTCATGTCCATCAGTACCGGTTTTTTGCCGATACCCACGCGTATGCGCGGAAAACTGTCCGTATTGGTGTATCCGAGCACCGATTTCATGCCGTTATGCGTCCCCGCGCTGCCTTTCGCGCGCACGCGGATCGCACCGGTCTCCAGATCGCTGTCGTCGTATATCACGATCAGCCGCTCTTCGGGCAATTTATACCAGCTGAGCGCCTCGGCCACGCTTTCGCCGCTGGCGTTCATGTACGTGTACGGCCACAACAGCACCAGCCGCGCGTCTCCGTGATCCGCCTCGCGTACCACGCCCTTGAACCGGTGCTTCGCCGCCCCCGCGTTCAGCTTGTCCGCCAGCTTGTCCAGTGCCCGGAAGCCGCAATTGTGCCGCGTATCCGCGTATTCCGGTCCGAAATTGCCCAGACCGGCCACAAGCCACACCGTTTTGACCGGTGTGGCTTCGTTTTTCTTTGCCTCCGCCCGGGCCGCGCGGGCCGCCGCGAGACGTTCTACATGCTTCTGTTTACACTTTTCCCAGAAACTCATTTGATCACATCGGTGCCCATGTACTTTCTGAGCGCCTCGGGCACGACTACGCTGCCGTCCGCCTGCTGGTAGTTCTCGAGGATCGCCGCCGTGGTACGCCCGATAGCCAGGCCTGAACCATTCAGCGTATGCACAAACTGCGCTTTATCCTTGGGGCCGTTCTTGTATCTGATGTTAGCACGGCGCGCCTGGAACGCCTCAAAGTCGCTGCAGGACGAGATCTCCACGTAACGGCCGTAGCTGGGCATCCAGACTTCGATATCGTACGTCATCGCGGACGAGAAGCCCAGGTCGCCGGCGCACAACCGCACTACGCGGTACGGCAGTTTCAGTTCCTGAAGAATCATCTCTGCTTCGTGCGTCAAGTCTTCCAGCTCCGCGTAGGACGTCTCCGGCGTGGTGAATTTGACCAGCTCGACTTTGTTGAACTGATGCTGGCGCACCAATCCACGGGTGTCGCGGCCGGCGGATCCGGCTTCCTGACGGAAACACGCGGAATACGCGCAGTATTTGATGGGCAGTTTGCTGCCGTCCAGGATCTCATCGCGGTGCATATTGGTGACCGGCACCTCCGCCGTGGGGATCATGAAGTAATCTGTACCGGTGATCTTGAACGCGCCGTCTTCAAATTTGGGCAATTGACCGGTGCCGGTCATGCTGGCGCGGTTGACCATGAACGGCGGGAAGATCTCGGTATAGCCGTGCGCGGTGTGGTAATCCAGCATGAAGTTGCCGATGGAGCGCTCCAGCCGCGCGCCGAGGCCGCGGTAGAACGTGAAACGCGTGCCGGTGACTTTACCGGCGGTCTCCGGATCAAGAATATTAAGCGAGGCGCCGAGATCCCAGTGCGCTTTGGGCTCAAAGTCGAACTTGGTAGGCTCGCCGAAACGGCGGATCTCCAAATTGTCCCGATCGTCAACGCCGTCAGGCACCAGCGGATTGGGCATGTTCGGGATAGTCAGCATAATGCCTTCCATACGGGTGTCAACATCCTTGATCTGCGCGTCCAGATCCTTTACTTTGTCGGCAATTTCCTTCATCTCCGCCATCAGACCGGAGATATCTTTGCCTTCTTTTTTATAGCCCGGGATCAGCTTGGACGCCGCGTTCTGCTTGCTCTTCAGACTTTCGGTCTCTGCAATGAGCTCGCGCCGCTTTTTGTCCAGTCCCAGAAACTCCGACAGATCGATCTTGGAATGGCGTTTTTCCAACGCTTTTACCAGAATATCCGGATCCTGTCTGATTGCCTTAATGTCTAACATTTTAAAAACTTCCTTTCAAAAATGTTGTTAATATGTTGCTAATATTATAGTATTTTTGTTACCTTGCTGCGAGAAACCGCTTCTTTTTCCTCGTCCGAGAGCGGATAATCGCTCACACCGTCTTCTATCTGTTTTACATATAGGTTCATGCCGTTGCGATACATCAAAGCGGTCAATACCAGTCCGTCTTTCTTTGCGTTGGTAATTCCCACCGAATAACTGGCTCTGCCCTCGTTTTTGTCGGCGGCAAAATACCGGACAACATTCACCTTGTCCAGGCTGCTTTGCTGCTTTGTTTCCAGCGTATCCAGCCGTTCATCTATATCGGTCAATTTATTGTTGAGTTCGAGCTCAGTCATATTGCCGTTATACTTGCCGCGGCCGCGCAACTGTTCGATTGCGCCGTCCAGCTCGTTGATCCGCCGCTGCGCTCGTCTAAGCCGGAGCGACTGCATGATCAACACAAACAAAACGACCAGAAACAGCAGCGCAATGATCGCTGCAGATAATATCAGTGTTTCCTTGTTCAATCCTGCATCCCTCCTTTCATTGTTTCACGTGAAACAAATATATTTCACGGTTTCCTCAGTAAATATTCCAATAAACGTTCACGTTCGTCTTTGGAATAATATTCTATAACGATCTTGCCCCGACCGCCGCGGTCATCCAGTTTTACCTTGGTTCCGAGCGAGGATCTCAGCTGGTTCTGCATATATTCAATATCGCGGCTGGTTGAGATGTTTGCGTTAGGATCTGCGGTATCAAGCGCTTTGTCTACAGCTTTATCGGCATCCTCTGTTGATCTTCCGTGTTTAAGAAGCTGTTTGACCAGCGCTTCGATCTGACGGGCGTTTAATCCGCGTTCTACGATAGCGTTGGCGACAGTAATCTGCTGTTCCGGAGTCAACGCCAGCAACGGCCGCGCCTGTCCGGCACTTAATTGACCGTTTATGATCATTTCTTGCACTTTTTCATCCAGATTCAGCAGACGCATGCGGTTGGCGATCTCGCTGCGGCTCTTTTTGCCCACGATTCCGGCCAATTCTTCCTGAGTGAGTTCAAAATCGACTACTAATTGTCGGTATGCCTGCGCTTCTTCAATCGGATTCAGGTCTTCGCGCTGAATGTTTTCTATCAATGCAAGTTCGCGGATCTCTTTTGGCGTTGCATCTTTAATAATGACCGGAATTTTAAGTAATCCGGCCAAGCGGGCCGCACGCCAGCGTCGTTCACCGGCAATTATCGTGTATCCGTTGGTGCTTTTATATACAACAATTGGCTGTATAAGGCCGTGTTCTCGAATAGAATCAGCCAGATCTTCCAGCTTTTCCGGATCAAACACCTTGCGCGGCTGATCTTTTGCCGGTTCTACGGACATTATATCTACTTCGGTTATGCCGGTATCAATGGAATTTTCCACCAACAAAGCGCCTAATCCTTTACCTAAACCGCCTTTTTTTACAGTTGCCATATAAAAACCTCCTGAGATCAGCGCTTAGATGCCGCTAAAAATTCTTCTGTAAACTTCTGATAGGCCTTAGCGCCCTTAGAGTTTTTATCATACGATACGATCGGTAGTCCGTAACTGGGTGCTTCAGACAGTCTGACATTGCGCGGAATAGCGGTTTTGTACACTTTGGCATCAAAATGCTTGCGCACTTCGTCTGCGACTTCGATAGAGAGTCTGGTGCGGTTGTTGTACATTGTCAACAGCACACCTTCCAGATACAGCGACGGATTCAGACGGCGCTGCACGATCTTGACCGTCTCCATCAGTTGAGTGAGACCCTCCAGCGCAAAATATTCGCTCTGAATAGGAACCAGCACCGAATTGGCTGCGGTCAACGCATTCAGTGTCAACAATCCCAGCGACGGGGGACAGTCAATAATTATGAAGTCGTATTCGCCCGATGCCTTGCTCAGCGCATCTTTTAAAATAGACTCTCGCGATATCTGACTGACCAGTTCAACTTCAGCACCGGCCAGATCCATACTGGAAGGGCAGAGCATCAAACGATCCTGGGGCGTTTTGACGACCGTGTCCTGTATAGCCACGTCATTTATGATCACATCGTAGATCGAACGGCCTATTGATTTCTTTTCAACGCCCAGGCCTGTGGTGGAATTGCCTTGGGGGTCCATATCGATCAACAGCGTCTTTTTCTTATGATAAGCCAAACACGCGCTCAGGTTGATGGCGGTGGTGGTTTTGCCAACTCCGCCTTTTTGGTTCGCAACTGCCACTATTTTCGCCATAGTGAATGCCCTCATTTCAAACTGTCATACAAACTGAGCAAATGTTTCACGTGAAACACTCCGTTCAGTTCTTATAGTATACTCTGTTTTTTGATCAATTTCAATAAAAACCAATCAATTCGTTCGCTATATTATATATAATAATGTAGCGTTCGGAGTGTTTCACGTGAAACACTCCGATTATTTGACACAATAATGTTGTTAATAATTTGTTTGCTTTTCGGCGGGTCTGTAGTTTGTTTTTATAAGTTTTGTATTGTCTGCCCGAAATTTTTTGCTTAAATATCAAGGTTTTGTGCAAATTTTGCGTTTTCGTGTATGAAGTCGCGGCGCGGCTCCACGTTGTCACCCATAAGGTCGGAGAAGATCTCGTTGGCGGTGGCGGCGTTCTGGAGGTCGACCTTCAGTATTGTCCGCGTTTCCGGATTCATCGTGGTCTCCCACAGCTGCGCCGGGCTCATTTCGCCCAAGCCTTTGAAGCGCTGTATCGAAAGGTTCTTGTCCTTGCGCGACCAGCCTTTCTCGGCGATCTTGGCTTCAAGCTCGTTGTCGTCCAGCGCGTAGAACGCGTCCTTGTTCTTCTCGCACTTGTACAGCGGCGGCTGCGCCAGGTACAGATAGCCGTTTTCGATGAGCGGCCGCATATAACGGAAGAAGAACGTCATCAGCAGCATCCGGATGTGCGAACCGTCAACGTCGGCATCGGCCATTATTATGATCTTATGGTATCTCAGCTTTGTTTCATCGAAGTCGGAGCCGATGTTGGCGCCCAGCGCCATGATGATCGGCAGCAGTTTTTCGTTGCTGTAGACCTTGTCGATGCGGGATTTCTCTACGTTCAGCATCTTGCCCCAGAGGGCCAGGATCGCCTGGTATTCACGGTTGCGGCCGACTTTTGCGGAACCGCCGGCGGAGTCGCCCTCTACCAGGAACAGTTCGCACAGCGCAGGATCGCGTTCGGTGCAATCTGCCAGTTTGCCGGGCAGGGAAGTGGATTCCAGCGCGGATTTGCGGCGCGTAAGTTCGCGGGCTTTCTTGGCGGCTTCCCGGGCGCGGGACGCGGTGAGACATTTTTCCAGGATCATTTTGGAGACTGCCGGGTTTTCTTCGAGGAACTGCTCCAGTTTGTCGCTGACAACGGTCTCCACCAGTGTGCGGATATCGCTGTTGCCCAGTTTTTCCTTGGTCTGGCCTTCAAACTGCGGATTTTCCAGTTTGACCGATACAATAGCGGTAAGGCCTTCGCGCACGTCTTCGCCGGCGAGGTTTTTGTCCGAATCCTTCAGGAAATTGTACTTGCGCGCGTAGTCATTGAACACTTTGGTGAGCGCCGAACGGTAACCGGTGAGGTGCGTGCCGCCTTCATTATTTATAATATTGTTCGCGTAGCAGTAGATATTTTCCACGTAGGAGTCGTTGTACTGCATTGCCACCTCGACGATGGAAGTATCTTTTTGACCGAAAATGTAGATCGGCGCAGGATGCAGCACGGTCTCTTTGCGGTTCAGATACTCTACGTAGGAGATGATGCCGCCTTCGTAGTGGAGCGTCTCGGTGACGGGGGCTTCGCCGCGGTTGTCGTTGAGCACGATCTTCACGCCGCGGTTGAGGAACGCCATCTCGCGGAAGCGCACCAGCAGCGTATTGTAGTCGAATACGAGCTCCTCAAAGATCTGGTAGTCCGGCTTGAACGTGGTCGTGGTGCCGTGGGCGTTCGTGTCGCCGATCACTTTGACGGGGCAGCAGGTCTTGCCGCGCTCGTAGCGCTGGTAATAGACATGGCCTTCGCGGGAAACTTCGACTTCGAGGTATTCGGACAACGCGTTGACGACGGACGCGCCGACGCCGTGCAGACCGCCGGATACTTTGTAACCGCTGCCGCCGAATTTGCCGCCCGCGTGCAGTACGGTATGGACAACTTCCACCGTTGGGATGCCCATCTGCTTATTGATGCCGACGGGGATACCGGCGCCGTTGTCCTCGACCGTGACGGAATTGTCGCTGTTCAGCGTGACGATGATGGTGTCGCAGCGGCCGGCCAGCGCTTCATCGACGCTGTTGTCCACGATCTCGTACACCAGATGGTGCAGGCCCCGGGCGGAGGTGCTGCCGATGTACATGCCGGGGCGTTTGCGGACCGCTTCGAGGCCTTCAAGTACCTGGATATCGTTTTCGTTATATACGTGTTCGCCGTGTTCGGGCCGTGTGTCGGGTAGCGCCTCGGGTGCGGGAGCGGTGTTGGTGAGTTCGTTGTCGTCCATTTAATTTATCCTCCGTAAAAACGTGCGGCGGTGGCCGCCGGTGACGCGTTTGTAAAGTGTCATGGTGGAAACGGGGGAAATATACACGCGGCTGACGCCTTCGGTGTCGGCCAGTATGAAAGATTTGGGCATTTCGCCGCGGTCAACGACGTTCACGGTAAAGCCTTCTTCCTGCGATGCCAGCAGGAATTCGGCGGTGTTTTTCATCGTGGTGGTCACTTCCAGATCGAAGATGCCGACGATGTCCGTGTCGCGTATGCAGCCGTTGTCTCCTATATGCAAATACACAAAAAAGCCCCTCGTTTTGTTTTGAAGGCGGGTTTCGGTTTTTATGTACCTTTGTACCGATAAAACACAAAGCGCCTTACAGGGGCAATTATACCACTTTTTTTAAATTATATCAACTGTATCTCGCCGGATTTTACAAAAAAGATTTTGGCGTCGCGCTTCACGTGGCCGGGCAGTTCGCCTAAGGAGGCGGTGGTGATGAACGTCTGGTAGCCTTCGATGCTGCTGAGCAGCAGGCTGCTGCGTTTTTCGTCCAGTTCAGAGAACACGTCGTCCAGCAAAAGTACGGGTTTTCGACCGGTCTTGCGGTATAAAAGCAGGATCTGGGCGAGTTTTATCGACAGCACCGCGGTGCGTTTCTGGCCCTGGGAACCGAAGCGGCGCAGTTCCATGCCGTTCAGCTCGATCTGCACGTCGTCGTTCTGCGGGCCGTACAGCGAGTGCTGCCGTTCGATCTCGCGGCTTTTGCGGGCGGTCAACAAATCCAAAAATTCTGTTTTTATCGCGTTCTGCACGGCGGCGGGGTCAATTTCTCCGGCTTCCGTCGCATCCGGCGCGTTCTCCGTGGACTGCGCGGGGGCGGCGGCGCGGAAATTCGGCACATATTTAAACGTCAACGCCTCTCCGCCGGAGATCTGCCCGTTTTTCTCCGCGGCCAACTGCTCCAGCTCCGCGCAGAAGCGGGCGCGTTTTTCGGCAATTGACGCGCCGAAAGCGGCCAGCTGCTCGTTGTACACGTCCAGCAGCGCGTCGGAGGAAGCGCCGGAATTGCCGTTTCTGCCGTAGTCCCGCAGCAGAAAATTCTTCTGTGCTAACGTTTTATTGTACTGCTGCAGATCGAAATAGTGGGACGGATGGAGCTGGGAAATGACGATATCCAGCATTTTGCGGCGGACGGAGGGGCCTTCGTTGACTATATCCAGGTCTTCCGGCGAAAAGATGACAGACAGCAGGCTGCCCATCAAGTGGCCGAGTTTGCGGAGGTAGAGTCCGTTGACCCGCGCCGCTTTTTCACCGGTCTCCTTGAATAAGACCGCGATGTTTTCCGTGATGTCGTCGCCGAGTTCGGCGGATATTCGAAAATGATCCGCGCCGGTGAGGATCAGGTCGTTGTCCTTGCTGTAGCGGAAAGAGCGGCCTATGGCGCAGTAAAAAATAGACTCTATAATATTAGTCTTGCCCTGACCGTTGTCTCCGTAAAAGATGTTGACACCGGGACCGAACTGTGCGTCGAGGGTGCTGTAATTACGGAAATTTGTCAGGGCAAGCCGTTTAACGAACATGATTATCTGGTGCGGATCGGCATTATCAGATAAGTGAAGGACGGGTCGCTTTCGCCGGTGATGATGCAGGGGCTCACGGGGGAGAGCAGCGACAGCACGATCTTCTCGTCTTCGATCACGCGCAGACATTCGATGAAGTTGCGGGCGCTGAAGCCGATGGTCAGTTCGTCGCCGGAAACGCGGGCGCTGACTTCCTCTTTGACCGCGCCGACTTCAGTGGTAACGGATACCGTGAGGGTGTCGTTGCCGGAGAAGTACAGTGTGACGGGGAAGCGCTTTTCGTCGTTGATCACCAGCGCCGCCCGCTCGAGCGCGTTCAGGAAAGCTTTGGTCTCAAGCACTACGGAGGTCTTGAAGTCTTTCGGGATCATGCGCTTATAGTCGATGTAATCGCCTTTGTAAAGCTTCGATACCATGCGGTAGGTGTCAGTGTAGAACATGATCTGGTTCGCATTGCAGCAGAACTTCAGCTTCTCGTCGGTGGGCTTCAGGGATTTTACAAATTCGTTGAGAATCTTGGTAGGGACAATGACGCCGTAGTCGTTCTTTTCGGCCATTTCGGCGGTCTTGAGCGCCAGCCGGTAGCCGTCAATTGCCACACACCGCATCTCATTCTCGCGCTGCTCCATAAATACGCCCTGCAGAATGATGCGCTTGTCGTCCTGGCTGGTGGCGAAGGAGGTCTCTTTTACCATTGCCTGGAAAACATCGGATTTGAGTTCGATGGCGTTGTCAGTGTTCAGGAAGGAGACCGGCGGATAGTTCTCCGGCGAGATGGTCTTTAATTTATAGTTAGCTTTGCCGCTGGAGATCATCAGGATGTTGCCGGTATTGTCCGTTTCCAGCGAGACGTACACGTCGGGAAGCTTGCGGATGATGTCGCCGAAGGTCTTGGAGTTGACAACGATGCTGCCGATCTCTTCGATGATCCCGGGGACTTCATACACAATGCCGAAGTCGCTGTCGTTGCCGGTGAGCCGTACTTCTTCGCCCACTTCGATCAGGATGCCTTCGAGAATACTGATGGTGGATTTTGAGGGAACTGCTTTTTGTACGATGTTGATGCCTTCAATCAAATTGTCCCGGTTGCAAGTCAGTTTCATTGTGCGCGCCTCCCGCTGCTTCTTCTTTGTTTTATCATGTATATTTTAGTAATAGTAGTAGGGCCTGTGGATTATGTGGAAAAGTGCCGAAAAGCCTTATTTTATAACGCTTTTTGCTTGTGCAAAAGCCTGTTGATATTTTACCCGGGTTTTCCACAGTTTCCACAGGGCAATTTTTCACACAAGTTTTCCACAAAAAGTTTTCCACTTATCCACAGATTTTTGTGGAAAACTCAGCGGAGCACCCCGCTGTTGATATATTTTTTAAGTTCGTCCATGGTCTTGCGGAGCTCCGGGTTGGTCTCGACCTGGCCGGAGACTTGTTCGACCGCATACATGACGGTGGAATGGTCTTTGCCGTTGAACGCCTTGCCGATGTTCGGGAAGGACATGTCCAGCAGCGTGCGGCACAGATACATCGCGATCTGGCGGGGAAGTACCAGCTCTTTCGTACGTTTTTTCGAGAGCAGATCTTCTACGCTGATACCGAAGTATCTGGACACCGAGTCAATTATAACACCCTCGGAGATTTCATGCAAACTGTCGTCGGAAATATGTTTGAGGGCTTCTTTGGCGAGGTTGATGTTGATCTCCTGGCCTTGGTGGAGGGCAATGGACAGGTGGTTGATCACGCCTTCCAGCTCGCGGATATTGTCGCCGGTATAGGAGGCAATATAATCCAGTATTTCGTTTTCAACTTCCAGCGCTTTCTCTTCCGCTTTGCGGTTGAGGATGGCCACTTTCGTTTCGTAGTCGGGCGCCTGCACGTCGGCGATCAGACCCCACGCAAACCGGGTGCGCAGCCGGTCTTCTAGTACTTCCAGCTTGCTGATGGGCGAATCGCAGGAGATCACGATCTGATGCTTGGCTTCGTACAACGCATTAAAAGTATAGAAGAACTCTTCCTGCGTGCGTTCCATTTTGGAAAGGAACTGTATGTCGTCAATAAGCAGCACGTCGATGTTCCGGTACTTATTCCGGAATTCTTCGTTGGTCTTATGAGTGATGGCGTCAACGAACTCGTTGGTAAAGGTCTCGGAGGTCACATACAGCACTTTTTTAGTGGGGTCGTTTTCAAGGATCTTGTTGCCGATGGCGTGCATCAGGTGGGTCTTGCCCAGACCGGATTGACCGTAAATGAAGAACGGGTTGTACGCGTTGCCCGGTGAATCGGCGATGGCAACGGCGGCGGCGCAGGCCATGCGGTTGCTGTTGCCCACAATGAACGAATCGAAGGTGTACTGCTTGTTCAGATGCGACTCGAAAGAGCTGGTTTTGAGCGCGGATTCGCGGACTTTCGGAAACTTATCTTTATCATAAAACTGTAGCGTGAGATAGTTCTTCGTGCAGTCCATTATAATGCGTTTGATGATGGCATGATACTTCTTTTCGATCTGGTCGAGGTAAAATTCGCCGGGAACCGTGAAATACGCGGTGTTATCGACTATATCTTCCAGCACTATCGGCTTAATGAATGATTCAAATTCCGCAGATGATACTTCGTTTTTCAGTTCTTCTAAGCATTTGGTCCAGACGGCACAAAGCTGCTCATCGGTGTAACTCGATGCTACCATTGCATCCAAGTCCTTTCGTTAATATGCGAGTTCAACCTGACTGCCCGGACCGACACGCGTACCGGAAGCTTTATCATTGGAATATGGCATATTTCGACGGCAGCAATACCGTAAAAAAGCAAGAATCACGGCTGAACGGAAGGGCAATTGCGGCGGTGTCCGGCGAGGTCCGGCATTCCGCCCGGCGGCCCGGATTCAGCGTGCGTAAAATATACCAAAGGGCATGGCCGAATGCAACAACGGATTTTTTGGGACATCTTTATATTAAAAAGCAATATTGCGGGTTTTTCACAATTTGTTGATATAGCCTGTGGAAAACTCCACAACATATTGAAATATTAATTTTTTGTTAAACCCGCGGCTCGCCCCGGCTCGCAGGCCATTTGCAATTTGCCGCAGTTATGTGGTAAACTACCTCCGTAGAATGGCTGTGAAAGGAAGCCGCAGGGTGAAGACGAGAAAACTTGAATTGTTCATATGCATCTCTTGCGGAATTGCGGTCATAGGGTTCATTTTTTTCACAACGAAGCCGTCGGTGCTGGCAAAGGCATTGTCAGAACTTAGTCTTTTGCCGCTGCTGGCCGCGGTGTTGTGCATGATTTTCTATTGGCTGGGCGAGACGCTCACGGTACATGTGCTGCTGAAAAAACATTTTGCAGACCAGAAATTCGGCGATTCGCTCTGCCTGACTATGGGCGGGTTGTATTTCGGCGCGATAACGCCGTTTTCGTCCGGCTGCCAGCCGTTCCAGGCGTACTACCTGTCCAAAAAAGGGCGGGATGTGGGCGTTGCCTCCAGCGTGCTGCTGACTAAGTTTATCGTGTATCAGAGCGCGCTGGTGGCGTTGTCAACTACGCTCCTGCTCATGCGCTGGAAATTCTTCCGCGCGGCGGTGCCCGGCTTTTACAAACTGGTGCTGGTGGGGTACACGATCAATCTGGCGATCCTGTTCTTCCTGATCTTTTTAGGACTGTTTCGCGGGATCTCGGACAATGTCTGCCGTTTTATCATCAAACTCTGCGCGAAGATCCGGCTGGTCAAAAAGCCGGAAGAGACGCTGGCAAAGGCGGAAGACGCGCTGGATATGTTCCACAACACGTTCCGGGATATGCGGAAGCACATGCCGGCGCTGCTGCTGGCGTTTGCGTGTTCCGTGATGGAATTGTGCGCGTTCTTTTCGGTGTCGTACTGCGTATACCGCGCGTTCGGCCTGTCCGGTGCGGACCTGATCACGGTGGTGGCGGCGCAGAGTTTCGTGCTGGTCATCGCTTCGTTTATTCCGATTCCCGGCGCGGGCATCGGCGCGGAGGAATCATATTATTTTCTGCTGCGGAATTTTTATCCGGAAGAGGGGCAGATCAAAATTGCCATTATAATTTGGCGGCTGATAAGTTATTATTTGACATTGCTGACGGGCATGTTTTTCGCGATGCACATACGGCGGGTGAAGGATGCCGCGGCGCGAAAGAAAGCCGCGAATGCGATCGACGACACGGAGCCGGAAGCGGACGTGTTGACCGCGCCGGACAGCGATGCAGCGCCGACAGAGGAGGATACAGAAGATGAAGATAGGGTTGTTTAACGACTCTTTCCCGCCGACGATAGACGGCGTGGCCAATACAATGATCAATTACGCCCAGATCCTGCACGGGATGGGGGACAATGTGACTGTTGTCACCCCCAAATACCCCAACGTGATCGACGAATACCCGTTCGAAGTGTACCGGTACAGTTCGATTCCCGCCAAATTTGTCCGCAACCTGCCGTACCGCGTGGGCAATCCGTTCTCACCGGTCACCGTGCGCAAAGTATACAAAATGGGTTTCGATATCATGCACATCCACTCGCCGTTTGTGTCATCGCTGCTGGTGAACCAGGTGCTGGACATGAGCCACAAAGAGATCCCGCTGGTGATCACGTATCATACGAAATACGACGTGGACATCAAGCGCTACCTTTCGACGCGCAATCTGCAGCGGCTGCTGGAGCGTATCGTGCTGGGCAACATAAAAAAAGCGGACGAGATCTGGACCGTGTCAAAAGGTACGATCGACAGCCTGCGCGCGATAGGCTACAAGGGTGACGTGCAGATCATGCCCAACGGCACGGATTTTCCGAAGGGCAAGGCGCCGCGGGAGGCGATAGCGGAGATCGACCGGGTGTACCGCACGGAGGGTGAGGAACTGGTGTTCCTGTATTGCGGCCGCATGATGTGGTACAAAAATCTGAAGATCATAATTGACGCGCTGAAGATCCTCAAAAACGAAGGGGTCAATTACAAAATGTTTTTTGTGGGCGATGCGCCGGACCGTCCGTCGGTGGAGGAGTACGCCCGGAAGCACGGTCTGATGGACCGCCTGATATTTACCGGCGCGATAACCGACCGGGAGAGGGTGCGGGCGTTTTTCAGCCGCGCGGATCTGCTGCTCTTCCCG
>JAEEGL012487980.1_pt1 | contig 23079 bp, 15 predicted proteins | sample 9134231 | NCBI WGS metagenome assembly JAEEGL01 (sample SAMN16246548, study PRJNA631951) | gut metagenome | biome: gut microbiome; feature: rumen; material: fiber-attached | host: Bos | place: Iran: Karaj | collected 2018-10
GAGGTTACTAATGCCAACAAGGACAGAAAAGAAGTCTTTCCAGATAGGGAATACATTGTAAAGGGCGGCGGCGATACACAGGACAGAGTTTTTCTTCTTTCAGACGAGGAGATAGAAAAATACCCTGAAATCAGTATGGCCACGCTGACAGATCATTGTCGAGTTGGTGCTTACAGTGAAGAAAATTACTGGTGGCTGCGTTCACTTACAAGATGCCCTGACCCATTTGCCGTAAAATGTGTCGAAAGCGACGGCAGTGTGAATAATGTCGGATGGACTGGGATCAGCGGATGTGGTGTAAGGCCGGCAATAGTGGTTGATTTCGCCAAGCTTACAGAAATAAATCAGTAACCGGAAGAACCGACAGGTTCTGAACGATTACTAAATCAGCAACTATATCTTTAGTCAGGACTAAGACTCGCAGATGCATGAAATCAGTGCGATTGCGAGCGTAGTTCCGGCTAGTGCAACGAACTACAATCTGGACTAAGCAGATTATTAACAAAGAAAGGACAAGAGTTATGAGAACAAAAGAAGTTGATTTTAAGAAGGAATTCAGTGAGTGGGCTAAGGAGCACAAGATATCGATGCCAGAGTATTTTGTGTGTGCTGTTCTTGACGGTGTTTATGATGACGATGATGAAAGCGGACACAGGGACCGGCTCATCAGCTGGGAAAATGGAGTGTTCCGTATGGAAATGCGTGACAGCCTGATTCTGCGTGACCTGATAGTCACAAGCGACAACCTGCGGGAATGGCTGTATGACTATCCGCTTAAGTTCTTTGCAGAACTGAAGTTAGGGGATGAAAGAGAAATCGAAAAAGCGGAGATAAAGTTGTTAGTTGACGGTTTCAGAAAAGTACTGGATGACTATAACGACTTTCATCAGGACTATTTCAACGGTCACGGCATAGATGTTCCCAGATACAATCTTCTTGAAACAGATGACAGCCAGATCTATGAGATCGTTCTGGCAAAATCCGAGCAGGAGGCGCTTCGCACGGCGGTAATAGAAGTTATAAAGACAGATGAAAGCATGTGCAGGGCTCTTAATAAAGGCCTTGATAAGAGTGTCGATCCCCTGACGTATACCATAGGACCTTACCAGCCGATTCTCAGACTGGTGAAACGCGAAGACAAGGATGATACGTATCAGTATCATATTTTTAACAGAAAGGCGGAGTCTTTTTTCCCGATCCAGACCATTCCTGCCAGCTCTGTACGATACCTTCAGATGTTCTTTCCGGATGCTAAGCGTAATTTCGAAGTGATTGATGGACAGATCATTATGAAAGACACTTCGGAGGATGAGGACTTCTCGATCGAACCTGTTATGGAGAACGTTTCCTCAGACGATGATGATTACGAGTATGAACTCAGGCATGGTTACTATGACAGGGACGATGACGATGATGATGAGGAGGAACTCTGGGATGCGGATATCCCTGACGAAGAACGTATCACCAATCCACCGGTGGCCGAGATCTTTGAGAGCTTCAAAAAAAAGAAATATTGAAAGCCATATCAAAAAATCAGCGGGAGGAATAGAGATGGAAAAGATAGATCTGAGAATAGCGATAGGACGGTACAGCGTGAATTGCTGGCTGGATTACCGCAACAGGGTGACGAAGCACAATATGGATAAGGTAAAGAAAATACACCGTTCCATTGAAGCATTAAAGGAGTTTGCAAGGGCAACTGAGGATGTTGAACTGGAGTATGTTTATCCGGAGGCGGTGCAGGATGCAGAGGAACACTTCAGATGCTGGCTGGCAATGAATGAAGAAGAAAGGAAAAAATACGTTGAGGAAGTGAAGTGGAACTGGAAGGAAACAGAGGAGGAGCGCTGGGGTTATCATGGCGATGATCCGTATGAAGACCTGCTGTTCTATGAGCGTGTTAGTATAACCAGGCGCTTGACTGTGCTTCTGTTTGCGCTGCGCCGATACCAGTTTTACTGCTTTGAGGATGCAAAAGTGCGCCACATCTGCAGGGAGGAACTTTATAAAGCTAGTTGCGAAAAGGCCTCTGTTTCTGAATCCGGACTGCAGAGCCTGGATGAAGTTATGCCTGCTGTAAGGCAGTGTGTATATCAGCTTATCGCCTTTGAACAGCATTATGGAGGTTTTGGGGAGCTGCCTACCTTTATAAACATAACGGTTTACTTTGGAGAGTTACCCATAAAAAATGCGGCGGAGGTCCGTTCCAATCTTGACAAGCTGGACAATGCTTTGAATAAAAGCCTGGAGCTGAATAACCGCATACGCAGGTACAGCGTTGAGGGCTGGGAAGATGTGGAGTACTGGAACGCCAGGAATCCATTTGAAGGTGATGATTATGTAATGGTAGCGGAACAATAACCAAAGTAAATATTCAGGAGGCTCTGTCATAACGGGTGGTTGACTTTGAAAGAAAAGGAGAGAAAACAGATGTCGGAGAAACCATTTGAAAGCCAAAGTTATACTATAATCGAAACTTTGATGCAAGAGGATAAGCTCTCGCGAGAAAAAGCTGAAAAGTTTTGGTATGAGTCAAAAACATATAAAGAAATCATAAAAAGGAAATTAACCTATATATCTGCCATGCGGGCATATTATGAGTTAGCGAAAGAGAAGAATGGGGACCCCTACTGGATGGAGGGTGTGTTTGATATGTAGTTCTGGTGAAGTCACAGCTTGTGTCAGAGACAACCAACCCTATGTAGTGTCATAGCCAATAAAAATAGCAACGGGAGGAAAAGGAATATGGAAAAAATAAACCTGAGATTAAGCATAGGCCAGTGCAGCGTTATGTGCTGGATGGATTACAGTGAATCACTGTCAGATAAGGATAAGTCAGAGCTGCAGCATCTCAAAGAAAATGTTTTATACGATCAGGAAATATATGGCATGGAGAAGTACAGACAAGCGTCAAAAGAAGCGGAAAAATATGTTCAGTACTGGCGTGCCTTGAATGATAAGGACAAAAGGGAAGATTATGCTTGTAGAATAATGGACGATAAGGATCAGGAGTATAGGAGACTGGATGCCGAATGGGTGAGACAGCAGGAGCAGTTGTGGGAGAGGGATGATGACTTTTATGAGTCTGAAGATGATGAGTTTGCTGTTACACAGGAGGATATTGAATATATGAGAGAGTATGTGTCAATGTTCGAAGCTGTGTTTTCACTCCGCTGTCACCAGATAGAATGTATCGAGAAGACCAGGGAACACAAGGCATTTAGCGAGACTCTGTACGATTCCGTATCAGAGGAGAAGCTGTCTCCTATTATCCATATTGCTGCCAAATGGGATGAAGTACTGCCGGTGCTTGTCCTGAGTGTCGAAGGAATGATCGGGCAGTACCTGTCTGATGAACGGCCTTCATCACTGGATATGACGTTTTTTATCGGAGAACTTGCTTTGGACTCAATTGATGATGAGGAATGTAAGATAATAGCTGAGATAGACGCAAAACTGGCGGAACTTGACAGGGCGCTGCATGACAGGCTGGATATGAAGGGGATGAAGCGTAGATATCGTGTGGAGCGATGGGGGATAGACTGGGTGGCAACGGATTCATACCTGCCGCCGTCATCGCCACCGTCATTCGTAAAGGGAGAGGATGGGGAATATTATTTGGATATTTCCAATATGACGTTAGACGATCAGCTGCCATTCGGCGGTGAAACGATCTCCACTAAGCTGTGTCGGCATGGATTAGCCACAACCGATGGCTGATCAGGTTTGATGTACACAGAGTGGAACAGGAAGGTGAATGTTATGAATAAGGATTGTATGGATTACACAGCAGCTGATCTGGAAAAAATGAGCGAAAAACGAACTTGTGGATTTATTGGAGAATATGCCAAAGTTCGAGCGGCCTTCGGATGAGATATTAGTCACTATGGATGTTGGTATATATGATGAAGCGGGGAACTTAATTGACATAAAGGAAGGGGATGATTACTGAGTGGAGTTGGAATTACAAAGGTGCAAAGGTATAAATTTATACCCATAACCATTATCAGGATAATGTATGCTAGGATTACAAAAAGAAATGTGGGAGCATTATGTTATAATATAAAGTACGAGTGCATATCAACGAATGTGGAAAGGGGTTATAAAATGACTGGCATAAATGAATGGCTTGGATCAAATACTGCTAAGATTGTTATTTGCAATAACAAAGCTAATGCAGGCGCATGGGTTAAATGTAAAAACAGATATGATGGCATGGTACTGGGGGGGATAAAGGTTGAGACTCTTTCTGAGGTTGCTGCTGAGATCGTGACTGTAGGTTTGGTCAGAGAAAACAGTCAGGATATACCTGAGATAAAAAAATGTGATGAATCGACATCAGTATTAATAATCAGGAATATTATAAAAAAATACATATCCGATCCCACGTATACGGGAAATATAAAGCTTTCTTCTGTCGATGTTGATCTTGGCAGAGAGGTTCTCCGGGTATTAAATGAACTTCGTCTCGGGAAGAATATAAAGGATGATAAACTTAATGAGAAGGAAGAAAAACTGTACAGTTTTATAGATTATATTAAGGCGGAATACGAATTTGTGCTTTGCGATAATGGTCTCTATGATGACACGCGTCTTATCGTGGAGGCAGTAAAGTTTCTTGAAAAATTCAAATCTGATGAGAAAATGCTGATTCAGTATAAACAGTATGAAATCGGAATACTTACACCATGGGATATCAGACCTGTGGAACAATCTCTTATCGATCTTATAAGCAGCCACTCAAAAAATGACAGTTGTAAAGAAATAGATATGCGTGAGAAACAGATTTCAGAGCAGAATATTGCTGTTTTTAAAGCATATACTTTTTCTGGAGAAATCAGAAATGTAGTAAGGAACATAATGGATAATAATCTCAATGTATCGGATGTTGAGATTCTATGTATGAACCGTGGACTTGCCAATATTTCAATGATGGTTCTTTCTGAAGCCGGTATAGCTTCCGACATGTCTGGTAATGCTGATTTTGGATGTAACGGTATACTGAGATTTATAGTGGGATACTGCAATTGGCTGATCAATGGAAGGGTAGAGGATCTCGGATACCGGCTTCGCAGTGAGGGAATAATCTACTCCGGTGATATTTTGGGTAAAAACAGTACTACGGTGGATGCCAGAATTAAGCGTGATGAGTTTGAGAAACGCATTATAGAAGCGGTAAAAGAGCTGAATGAACTGCCGGAAACTGAAGAAATCAGCGTTTTAAAGCTTTTGGAGTTTTTTCATATGTTTTTTGAGAAATATTCAAAGAAGATAAAAAGTGTCTGGAATGAATATAAACCGGTATATGATAGACTGTCGGATCGCTATAAGATAGCAGATGAAACAATCGCATTAAAAGATGCAGCTTTTGAATTGAAGAATGCAATCGAAAAAATAAAGATTTCAATTGTATCCCAAACGGCAGCAGTCAGGATTTCTGTATTTTCAGACAGATTTCTGACGACACGGGATAATCTTTTCATAGTCGGTATGGCAGATATGCATTTTAGGATGAATAATGCAGATTCTCCGGTTCTCCCTTCGATGATCATGCAAAAGGTCAATGCGGAACCTGATATTTTCTTTAAGACCGCAGAGGAAAAGAAAGAGGAATATTTAACAGACTCATTAAAAATGTTCCGCTCATCGAGAATTGTGATTTCCTATGCCTCTTATGATATTGCGTCAGAAATCCCCAAAGATCTTTCGGTATCCCTGTATCTTAACGAACTTATGAGAGACCTTGGTAAGATAGAAAATAACACGATAAAACCTGATGGAGAAGAGAACGGTTTTGAACTCCCTAAGTACAACTGTATAAATAAAGATGGATTTATCAATACAGATGTTAAAGAAAAAGTGGCTGCTTCTGCTAATCAGAAAACTGCAATAACATCATCGGCATTGTGTGATCTTTTGTCATGTCCCAGAAAGTATTACTACAATAAAGTTTGCGGTATATATGTATCCGAAGAAAGAAGCGTAGATACAGGAAAATGGCTTAATCCGGCACAGAAGGGCCTGCTATGTCACGAAGTAATGGAAAAATACTGTGGGAAAGAACTTTTGAATAACAAGGCGGTTTCTTCAACTGTAAATGAAAAGTCTTATAATAACATTTTTAAGGAGTGTTCAGATACATGGAAAGTTATTGCGCCACCGGTATCAAAAGAAATATGTGATAAAGAAATCAAAGAGTACAAAGATACGATATTAAATACAATAAAAGCGCTGCATGAGGAACTTGCCAATAATACTACGGGGAAAAAGTGGGTAGTCTTTGGCATGGAAGAAGAGGTTGGAACAAATTCCGCTGATGCATATTGCAGTGTAAAGCTAAAAGAAGAAGCAGCTAACGAACTATTTTTCTATGGAACAATAGACAGGATTGACCGCTATACAGATGCGAATAACCTGGATCATTATAGGATTATTGACTATAAAACTGGAAAAAAGAATAAGAAAGTTAACGAAATAAAAAAAGGACTCTGGCCACAGCATATAGTCTATTCAAAGCTTCTGGCTGCTTATCTTAAAAAGAAAAATGGTGAAGATTATAAATATGAACTGGATGAGTTTGTTTATCTTTTCCCGTTTGAGAATAAGGAGCAGATGTACATCTTAAAAGATGGTGGCGATGCTGAAAATAAAGTTTTTGAATTTGATGATAAAACATCCGAAAAGATCATCGATGTTTTGTTCGGTAAGAGTTTCGCATCAATTGAAAGTAGAGAGAAACTGATCATGGGCAAGCTGAGAGGTGACTGGAGGTCTCAGCCTGAGTGCTGTATGTATTGTAACTATAAATCAATATGCAAGGATCGTATGGGGGCCGAATTATGATAATTAATAAAACAGAGGACGAAAAGCGAAGAGATATTGTTAACAATATTAAAAACAGTGTGTTTGTTGAAGCAGGAGCTGGCGCGGGAAAGACTACTCTTATTATCAGCAGAGTGGAAAATCTTTTAAAGAACGGTGTTTCTCCTGAGAATATAGTTGTCATTACATTTACCAATAAAGCAACAGAAGAATTGATCAGCAGGCTGAACAGGAAGATCATGGCGATCATTGAAGATAAAAACCTTACGGCTGAAGAAAGGCGGAATCTGGAAAATGCCAGAAAGCATATTTCCCGTATGCAGGTTTCTACAATTCATGGTTTCTGTTCCAGACTGCTTTCAGAAAATGCCCTGGGAGTTGGTCTTCCGATAGAACAGACTATAATCGATGAAGGGCAGTCGCAGTCTGAACAGATACTTTTATTTGAGTCGTTTTTCAAGGAGGGTATGGATAAGGGGGATTTCGATGCTTTACTGACGACTTATGACTCGCTTTATGAAATGAAGAATAAGCTGTCTGAACTTTATATTCAGTTCCTTAATGTGTGCAATAAGGATGTAGCTCTTCCTAATGAAAAAGATGATATTCCGGAGCTGAAGGATTACCATGCTGAAGCCAAAAAATTGTTTGGTGAGTTAGAGAAAGTAATAAGTAGGGCAGTTTCTGAACGATTTGAATGTGCAGACATATGTGCTGAGGAAAACCGGTGTAATTTTTTGAAGGATTTCAGGGAAGCTTATGAGTTGGTCCTAAGAGGGAAGGAACTATTAGCTGGCACGAAAAGAATATATGAGCTGATAAATGGGGAAAAGGCAAAAGTAGTTTCCTCAAGGGGTCTCACGATTGAAGCAAAAGAAATTAAAGGTGATGACAAAAAAAAGAAAACGAAGACAGCTCTTGCAGGAGAAGCAAACGATGCTATCAAAGAATCTGCAGCAGTTAAGGATATTAAGGGATTTCTGGATGAGATTTCCAAAGCGCAAAAGATTCTTCTGCAGAAAAGTCTTCGAGACGCCCTTAATAACTACTATGCTGGCAGGAATAGCTCGCTGTTAACAAATGATATGCTTCTTGAGAAAACCCGGGATCTTCTTAGGGATAATCCGGATCTGGTTGTGGAGCTTGCCGAAAAGTTCAAGCATATATTTATTGACGAATTTCAGGATGTGGATCACTTCCAGGCGCAGATGGCGCTGTGCTTCTACCGCGCAGGCAGCGTATTGTTCATTGTTGGCGATCCGAAACAGTCTATATACAGATTCCGTGGTGCTGAGCCTGGTATCTTTAATGAGGTTAAATTTATTTTTACCCAATCTGGTTCTGATCAGGTTTTTGAGCTGAATAATAATTACAGATCTGCAGCACCGATTCTGGCTTGGGTTAATAACAATTACAGCAAAATTTTTTCCCAAAACTACCATAACATGAATGTCGGAAAAAAACAATATACAGGGAAATTAAGTGATAAAACGCTTCAGGGAGTGTATGTGGAGCCGGATTATTCCGGTGATAAGACTGATGCAGAAAGAGTATCAGATATCATAAAAAAGCTGATCGACGGAAAATATAGTATTTTAAGTACCAGGCTTGTGGGCGGAAAGGAAGTTTACATAGAACGGCCAATAACATATAAAGATTTCCTTGTCCTTGCATGGGATACACGCAATTTTCCCGAGCTTGTACGGTGCTTCAGGGAGGCCAACATTCCCAGTATCCTTTCAGGCAATCTGCCGCTCGGTGTTTATAGTGTGTTGGAAAGATTTATGTATATTTACCGCTGTCTTGCCGGTGCGGGTGATTATAAGCTTGTTCTTGAAGGTGCTATTGAAGCTGTTCTTCATTCAGATTGTGAAAAACAGGAGGAACGGGAAAAGGCTGAAACGCTTATTTCTGAATGGAAAAAAGAAACTCATAAAATGAACGGTATGCAGCTTGCGGGTTTTTTGCTTGGGAAGCTGCCCTACCTGTTGCCAAGGAATGATGAAAAATCAGTTATCACAAGTAACGAGATGGTATCGTCCATTGGTAAACTTCATCAGATGATAGAAACGATAACGATCACTGAGGGAACTGCTGATCCGAAACACTTTTATGACTGCATCAGGAATTATTTTTCGGGCAAATTAAGTTATGAGATTGAAATTGCTGAAGAAGCTGCTGATGGTGATGGAGCTGTCAGAGTAATGAATATGGATAAGGCAAAGGGTCTGGAGGGCAAGATTGTCATATTGATGTACCGTGGTGATATGAATGACAAGCAAAATGATTACTATGTAAAGACCAAAAAGGGGGATGGAAAAAATACTTCGGATATAATGGATTGGGAGTATGAATACTATTACAAGGATATTCTTACCACGGCAGAATCTTCATTGGAAGCGACTGAAAATAAGGAAGAACTTGAGAGAAAACAGTATGTTATTGTGACAAGGGCAGAAGAGGCACTGATCATTATGGCAAAATCCGTGCAATCAGAAAGTGATTATCTGAAAGGATTAGGTTTTGATGATTCAGAAGAAAAAACATTGTTCAATAAACTTTCAGAGGATTTCTTCGAAAAAGAAGAAAAAAACGATGGTGAAGAAGCTGAAGAAGAAATGCCTGAGGATGGTGTGCCTGAAGAAGAAATATCTGCGGAAGAAGTCAGACCTTTTGATGCGAATGATGATTTGATCGCCGTTCCGGAGGAATTGAAAAAAAATATTCTAATTTCCATTACACCCAGTGGACTTGAGCACGAGGAAAAGAAAACAGAAGCTGACATTATTAAGGATGAAAATACTTTTCAAGAGCCTGAAGAGGAAACAGAAGCTGAATCGGATACTGATGATGAATCAGATACTGATGATGAATCAGATACTGATGATGAATCTGAGGATCAGAAAAAAATTCTTGAAAAGCGACCCGTAGGAGACATATTCGGAACTGTGATGCACAGATCTTTTGAGCTGCTCATGAATTATATCAGAGGAAAAGATGATGTTTCGGAGGAAGATATTTCCGAGTGTGTCCGTATTGCAATTGCAGAAAACATGGATGACATAAAGACTCGCTATAGAGATAATTATAAAGAAAAAAGCTGTGAGTTTAAGGAGTACCTCACGAAGGTGCTTTGCAAATTTGTTGAGGATGAAAGTATAAAAGAGTTGCTTAATATTACAAAACAGTATTATACGGAGTATGATTTTTCATTTTGGACAAGCATTGACGAACTTGGTGAAGATTACGATAAACTTAAGCCCTATCTTGAAAAAAAGAAAATTCAGGTTTCAGACGATCAAAAGATTTATGTCAATGGAGTTGCTGATCTGATGCTGCTTACGGAGGATGACAGCCTTTATATAATAGACTACAAGTCAGATTCAAGGGTGAGAAAGTCCGGTGGCCAGTATATGACATTAACTGATGAGGAATTCAGTGAACACCTCAGAAAATATGATGGTCAGCTGACTCTGTACAGGATTGCGATGAGCAAAGTGTTTGGGATACCTAAAGATAAGATATCTGCAATTTTATATGATATGTACAATGGTCTGAATCGTAAGCTTTAGACTTTACAGCATGAATGGCTTATAGCAGGATACCCTTAGGCAGAGGAGTTTCATTATGGAAAAAGCAAAGTGGGAAAAATTCATAGACCAGAATATAGATATCATGATCGTAAGCGTATTGAAAACCTGTTCTGACAAAAACAATCCAAGAACGATCAATTTTATCAGAGAGGAGCTGGGAAACCGCTTCTTTGTGGGATCGGATGAAAATGCTTTTGGAGCCGGTACTGAAAAAGAACATATGAATAAGCGGATCAGAAGAAAACTTTCCGAACTATGCGATCTGGGAAAAGTCTATGTCGGAGAATCTATAGATCCCATTACATGGCCTGAAGGGGTGCCGGCAGGACTGCCGCTGGATATATACAGGATTTTAGGAGGACGTGTCGTTGTTGCAGAAGAAGGGGATATGAAAGGAAAAAAAGCGGATCGTGAGTCGCACTCAAACTATTACTATTTCGAACCCATCCTTTCGGAAAGTGATGTACATTATATAAATTCAGCAGTGGAGAGTAACCACTACCTTTCAGGTGAGGAAAAGGAATATCTGGTTGCAAGAACAGCGGTAGCAGGCGGATACTGGGGCAGGAAAGGCTATGAAAAAAAGCTGGATTTTTACGATATATGGAGTACAAAACTTACTGAACTTCCACAGCTTTCACACCTTGGACTGCAGGCTGATGAAGAAGTCCCGGAACTGAGGATAGAGGATACAAGAGGAAAACTGCCGTCTGAGGGATCCACTATGCTCAAAAAAGTTATGATACTCAGGTATGCAGTGACGAATAAGCGCCAGATCGAAGTGGTGCAGGGAAATTACTCCCCAGGGAAAAACGGAACCCTTTGCTTTGTGGAAAGGGAAAACGGTAAAAAGATCAGGCTGAATCCATACGCAATGGTTTCGCAGAAGGGACAGCTTTATCTGATCGCAACCTGTGTGGATGAGCAGATAATAAAGCATTACCGGATAGACCGCATTATGTCCCTCAGGGTCCTTTCTCAAAAAGAAAAAAGAGAAGAAATCCCTGATGACTTAAAGAATAATTATTTCAAAAAAAATAAGTTCCAGCCGGAGGCGTATATTTCTGCATATCCTCTGATGAGGTACGCACCTGATGATAAACGCATAGACTTTACCTTCCGTTGTCAGGCAAATGTGGTTTCTTTAGCAGTGGATAATTTCGGCAAAGCCCTTAATATTGAAAAGGATGAGTCAGAGGATTATGTAAAGATCACAGTCCATAAAAAAAGCTATATCAATGCCAGACAATTCCTGATACAGAACTGTGATTTCGTGACTCCTTTGGAACCTGTTGAGCTGGTTCAGGATGTCAAAACTACATTGCAGGAAGCTATAAAGCGCATAAGCCAATAGTCCGATATATGATATACATGGAGTTCATTTACAGGCCAATAGGTGAGCCCCGTGAATAAAACAGCGGACACATGGATGTGGATGAAACAGGAAAACGGATATTCTTGTTTTGTCTGCATCTTCTTATTTTACGGGGAAGGAACCTTTTAAGGTGAGAGGTGGATGCTTCATAAGGAGGTCATTATATGATCATTAGTTCCGGTACCGTAAATATGGGATCGGCGCGGAGCTTTTCCAAGGCCTCAAGCCGGGGGCGGAGCATGACCATTACCGGTACTTCCGGATCTGCTTCTATGTGGAATTTTTCCGGAAGGCTCATGTCCGGCAGAAGTGTCAATGGAGTCAGCGGCCAAGCTGCGTCCGATCCGTATGTGCTTGCAAGCGTAACGGATCAGAAAGGTAAGGAGAGTTTTAAAAACAATTTAAAGTCATTCGCGGATGGAACTGTAACCGGAATGGATGAAATGTCTGCCGGAGATATGCTCTACAGCAATCTCAAGACATCGGTATCAAACAGGTACCGTGCGGAGGATGAGGAGAGATCATTGGAGCAGATAAGGCATGAGAGCCTGTTGTACCTTCTGCAGAGACTGCGTCAGATCCTTTTCGGTAAGGGATACGAGGCAAGATCAGGGGCGGAGGGACAACAGTCATATTCTTCAAATTACGGAAGTGATGGGAGAGTGCCCATAGCTTCTTACAGCGAGTATGCTTCCTATGAGGAGACTGAAAGGACGGACTTTTCTACTGTCGGTAAGGTCATTACTGCTGATGGCAGGGAGATTGATTTTAACTTGAGTCTCACCATGAGCAGGAGCTTCAGGGAAGAATACATGAAGCAGACGGACATCTATGCGGACAATGCCCTTAATGTAATGGATCCCTTAGTTATTAACCTGCGGGGGAATATTGCAAATGTATCCGATGAAAAGGTATTCTTCGACCTGGATTCCGACGGGGAGCTCGACAGTATATCAAGGCTTAACTCTGACAGTGGTTATCTGGCACTGGACTTAAACGGTGACGGCATTATCAATGACGGAAGCGAGCTTTTCGGAACTTCATCAGGTGACGGATTTGCGGACCTGGCTAAATATGATGAGGACGGCAATGGCTGGATAGATGAGGCAGATAGCATATACAGCAGACTCCGTATCTGGGTGACGGAGGACGATGGTTCACAGTCCCTGTATACTCTTAAGTCTGCGGCTGTAGGTGCGATATGCCTGCAGAAACAGTCAACGGACTTTTCGCTTAAGTCGCTGTATGACAACCGAACCAACGGGCTTATCCGGGAGACCGGTGTATTCCTGCATGAGGACGGAAGTGTGGGGACAGTACAGCACCTTGATCTGGTCAGGTAGAGGAAGGCGGCCTCGTTGCCGCTTGATAGAATACATATGAAACGGATCTGTTTGTCGGATATAGACTGATTATGCAGATACGAAAAGCACAATTGAAAAAGCAGGATAGGCTGAAAAACTATCCTGCTTTTTAAATCTTTTGTTCTATATCATATAGTCGCTTTTACAGCATGTGCCAAATAAGTGTTTTTTATGCTTCTGCGTTTTTCTTTCTATTAACCAGCGCTGCACAGATGAGCAGTGCTATCGCATACAGCGCAGCCGCAACAACAATGACCACATTGTAATCCTTATTGCTATGATTGAGTATTATCTCTGACAGGTTGTTGCCGGTGATCCCGGCTACTGCCCAGGCAGACAGTGCGAGACCGTGTATCTTTGAGATATTTTTCATTCCGAATCTTGAATCAAGAAGCGCAGGCAGAGTAGAGAAACCGCCGCCGTAGCCTAAGTTTATGACCATGAGCATCACGATCACCAGCATGCCGAAGGGGAGTAATCTTGTAAGCAGCGTCACCAGGATGCAGGAGATGAAGATTATGTTATATACCAAAGCTCTGTCTTTCATTTTGTCGGAAACGGTAGAGTATCCTATTCTTCCAAGAGCGTTGCAGAGTGCCGTTACTGAAGGCACGATACTTACTATGAGGGGAAGTATTGCGAGTGCTGCAAATCTGTCATTTAAGAGCTGTTTCTCATAAGGGATGAGCATAAGACCGCAGTGAATATTTATATAGAATATAAGCCATATGCCGACGAAAGTCTTATTCTTAAACATAGACATTACATTGAATCCGTCATCAGCCGCTTTGTTTTCCACCCAGCCTTCGGGCTTCTTTAAAAGCATATGACCGGCATACATCATCACGAAATATGCGCCGCCAAGTATTAAGAACATAGGTGCAATACCGAATTTATTCTGGAGAAATTCCATGATCGGAGTGGCGATGGCTTTTGCCAGTCCGAAACCCATGATGGAAATGCCCGTGGCCAGTCCCTTGTTGTCCCTGAACCAGAGCATAAGTGTCTTGACCGGAGTAAGATATCCGATGCCCAAGCCTATGCCCATGATACATCCGTAGAAGAGGTACAGAAGGACCAGCGCCGGTATGCCCTTGAAGAACATTATCGTAAGGCCTGTACCTATCATTCCGGTGGTAAAGAAAATTGCGGACATCAGTGAGGATCTGTGGATATTCAGCTCGACCAGCCGGCCTGCGAAAGCGGCAGACATTCCAAGGAAGAATATTGCCAGACTGAAGGCCCAGCCAACGGAGAAACCATCCATCCCTATGGTCTGTGCGATTGCTTCCTTAAATGTGGAAAAGCAGTAGACTGTTCCTATGGAGCAGTGTATCAACAGTGCCGGTACGGCAGCCCTCATCCACTTGTTGTTCATGACGATCACCCTGTTTCCTTTCATCAAAGTGCTTTGAATCTGTATAGACAGTTACGGTTGCCCCCCTGCGACAGTATGATTATATAGTGTACGGGTAAAAATACAATGTCAAAGGGAAATAAAAAAAGGTGTAATGCGGGCGGTTTTTTGTTGATTTTTGTCAATAACGGATAAAAAAATTAGTGATAATAAATGAAAAGCAGCGCACCTGCAGTAAAACTGCGTAAGACAGCCCATACAAAAAGTGGTAAAATACAATAAATATGGCCTTTAGGGCGGTATTAAAACAGATGGGAAAATGTTACATCGGAGGTTTTTATGGCAGACAGAGCAGATGTGTTGATAATAGGTGCGGGCCCCGGCGGCATATTCAGTGCATATGAGCTGGTGAAGCTTAATCCAAAACTTAAGATATCGGTTTTTGAATCGGGGAATCCGCTTGAAAAAAGAAAGTGTCCCATAGACGGTGTAAAGGTGAAAAGCTGCGTAGGCTGCAAGCCATGCTCCATAATGAACGGTTTTGGCGGAGCCGGTGCTTTTTCTGATGGTAAATACAATATAACGAACCAGTTTGGCGGCACACTCTTCGAGTATATAGGAAAGAAAAAAGCCATAGAGCTGATGGAATATGTTGATGACATCAATATGAGCCATGGCGGTGAAGGCACGAAGCTTTATTCCACTGCGAATACCGATATCAAGAAGCTCTGCCTTCAGAATGACCTGCATCTCCTGGATGCATCCGTAAGACACCTGGGCACGGACATAAATTATGTAGTGCTTGAGAATATTTTCAATGAACTCAAAGATAAGGTGGATTTTCATTTCCTTTCTCCTGTTGAAAAAGTCGAAAAGACAGAAGACGGCTACAAGATCAAGGTCGGTGACGAATATTATGAGGGAACCTGCTGCATAATCTCTGCCGGCCGGAGCGGAAGCAAGTGGATGGAGACAGTCTGCCGTGATATGAATATTCCCACTAAATCGAACCGTGTGGATATCGGCGTCAGGGTAGAGCTTCCTTTTGAAGTTTTTTCACATCTGACAGACGAGCTGTATGAGAGCAAGATCGTATACCGCACCGCAAAGTACGGTGATCTGGTACGCACATTCTGTATGAATCCCAAGGGAGCTGTGGTAAATGAAAATACAAACGGCATAGTGACTGTTAACGGACACAGTTACGAGGATCCGGAAAAGCAGACTGAGAATACCAACTTTGCACTGCTTGTGGCAAAGCATTTCTCGGAGCCTTTCAAGGACAGCAACGGATATGGCGAAAGTATCGCAAAGCTTTCCAATATGCTGGGGGGCGGCGTGATAGTGCAGCGGTTCGGTGATCTCATAACCGGTCACAGGAGCACCCAGTCCAGAATAGATGAAGCTTTCATCACACCAACACTTGCGGCTACGCCGGGGGATCTAAGCCTCGTGATGCCCAAGCGTATACTGGACGGTATCATAGAGATGATCTATAAGCTGGACAAGATCGCACCGGGTACGGCTAACGATGACACACTGCTTTACGGCGTAGAGGTCAAGTTCTACAATATGGAGGTTGCCATTGATGAGAATCTGGAGACACCTTATAAGAATCTCTTTATAATAGGTGACTGCAGCGGCATTACCCACTCCCTTTCCCATGCATCAGCCAGCGGTGTGCATGTGGCAAGGTACATAGCGGGTAACTATTCATGATAGCACGAAGCACCTGATGTTTAGGCCATACACAGAGTAAATTATGTGATGGCAGGCCGCTATTTGCATAGCAAGTCTTCAATTGCGGACTGTAGAGCAGTTACTGTTAAGGAACAGAGTGAGAAATAAATAAATGCCTGCGGTGTAACGCAGGTAAAAAATTTGCAGAGGAGTTTTTATTATAATGAAGGTTGTGGTTTTAGCCGGAGGGACAAGCACTGAGCGCGAGGTTTCACTTATCTCCGGAGCAGGCATATACAGGGCGCTTAAGTCAAAGGGGCATCAGGCAGTTTTACTTGATGTATATCTGGGAGCAGATATTTCCTGCGATGAGATAGGAAATGTCTTTGATATGGACAGGGACTGGGCTGAGGGCATTGAGGATATAAAGGAAGAAAGCCCTGATCCGGAGGCCGTGAAAAAGATGCGTACTGACAGACTCAAGACTTTCTTCGGGCCGAATGTTGTTGAGATATGCTACATGGCGGATGTGGTATTTATGGCACTTCACGGCGCAAACGGTGAGGACGGCAAGATACAGGCGGCCTTTGAACTGCTTGGCATTCCTTACACAGGGACGGATTATTTAAGCAGCGGTATCTGCATGAACAAGATCATTGCAAAGGATATAATGCGTGTGAACGGCCTGCCTACCCCGGAGGGATATGGACTTTTCATCGGGGATGAAGTGCGTGAGATAGGCTATCCTGCAGTAGTCAAGGCAAATAACGGCGGTTCTTCCGTGGGAACATATATTGTAAATAACCGAAAAGAGCTGGACGAAGCCATAAAGGCGGCGGCAGCTTTCGATGACTATGTTGTGATAGAGAAATTCGTAAAGGGCAGGGAATTCACCTGCGGTCTGATAGACGGGAAGGCGCTTCCAATAGTGGAGATAATGCCGGTTGAAGGCGGATATGATTATAAGAATAAGTATCAGAAGGGGATGACCAATGAGGTATGTCCCGCTGAGCTGTCCGCTGAGAAGACAGAAGAGATACAGCGTACTGCCGAGAAGATATACAAGGCCTTAAGGCTTCATGCCTACGCAAGGCTGGATTTTATGATGGATGAGGATGGAAATATTTACTGTCTGGAGGCAAATACGCTTCCGGGTATGACACCCACGTCTCTCCTTCCCCAGGAAGCAGCCTGCGTGGGAATGGACTACGGGGAATTATGTGAGAAACTGATGGAGATAGCATTAAGAGACTACAAGGGAAGACCGGGACTGTAGGGAACGCAGAGCCCTCCGGGTTTATATGGATCGGGTGTGGCGGAAAGCAGCGAGGTGACAGATCATTATGAAAAACATGACAATCAAAAATATCGCAGAAGCATGCAGCGGCGAGATACATGGCGAGTATAACGAAGCGGCGGAGGCTTCCTGCGTAGTCATTGATTCAAGGCTTATCGAGGAGGGCGGTGTCTTCATAGCCGCGAAAGGTGAGCGTGTGGACGGACACAGCTTTATCGGTCAGGTTTTTGAAAAAGGTGCTCTTGCTGTAGTATGCGAGGAGCTGCCGGAAAATCCTGCAGGCCCATGCATTCTGGTGGATAACAGTCTCCTGGCACTTAAATATATTGCGGCATTTTACAGGGAACAGCTCGACTGTCACGTGATAGGCATAACCGGCAGCGTGGGCAAGACCAGCACTAAGGAGATGGTGGCTTCGGTGCTTTCCCAGGGGAAAAAAGTCTGTGCCACTGAGGGTAATCACAATAATGAAGTAGGAGTGCCGCTTACGATCCTGCGGATACGTGACGATGATGAATGTGCCGTGGTGGAAATGGGCATAAATCATTTTGAAGAGATGACCAGACTTTCCCATATCGCGAGACCTGATACCGTGCTGATCACGAATATAGGAGAGTGCCACCTGGAAAACTTAGGTGACAGGGACGGTGTATTAAAGGCGAAATCAGAGATATTCGAGTATTTCACGGGAAAAGGCGGCATCATACTTAACGGCATGGATGATGAGCTCAATACGATAACGGAAGTGAAGGGCATCAAGCCTATAAGGTTCGGTTTTTCCGGTATGACGGAGGGACGTGCACCTGACTACAGGGCAGACAACGTGCAGGACTGCGGCCTGTACGGAAGTGACGTGACCATAAAGGGACCGAAGGCTTTCAGGATAAATGTCCATATCCCTCTGTCGGGCGACCACATGATACTTAACGCTACTGCCGCGGCAGCAGTGGGAAAACTTTTAGGTCTAAAGAGCAAGCAGATAAAGACCGGTATAGAATCCGTAAAGGCGACGGGGGGCAGGAGCAACATAATAAAGTCCGGCAAGCTTACCATAATAGATGACTGCTACAACGCAAATCCTACTTCCGTCAGGGCGGCCATAGACCTTTTATGTAAGGCCGAGGGCAGGAAGATGGCTGTGCTTGGCGATATGTACGAGCTGGGTGGTCATGAGAACAAGCTTCACGCTGACATAGGCGCATATGCAAAGGAGAGAGGCGTGGATGTGCTCATCTGCGCAGGACCGTTATGCAAGTCCATGGCAGAGGCTTTTGACGGTGCGCTCTGGTACAAGGATACCGATGAAGTATGCCGGATGATAAGAAGGCAGGTAAGGGCCGGCGACACGATCCTCATCAAGGCCTCACACGGCATGCATTATGAGAAAGTGGTAGAGAGCATAACCTGAGAAGAAAACTGCATGGATCGGTAGTCAGGTTTTTGAAAAAATAGTGAAAAATAAAAATGGGAACAGTTTATATTACAGGGCATAAGAATCCGGATCTTGACAGTGTGTGCAGTGCATATGGATATGCAAAGCTTATGACATTGCAGGATCCCGAGAATACATATATTCCTGTCAGATGCGGACATCTGTCTGACAGCACCAGAAGCATACTCGAACAGCTTGATACGGATATTCCGGTATACATGCGTGATGTGTATCCGAAGGTCAGGGATGTGATGCTTAGGAGCGGCCATAAGATAAATGCAGCCGATCCACTGACTTCTGTAGCGGCTGTATATGGGGAGGATACTCCCAGTGCTATACCGGTGTACGAAAATGATGATTTTTACGGTCTGCTTACCGTGGATGATATTACCAACTGGACGATGCGTGAGCTTTCCCGGGATAATAAGATCACTTCGATACCGAAGGTGCGTGAGATCATGACTCTTCAGGGTGACGCCATAGATGCGGATGAGCTTTTTGATGAAGCGAAGAAACTTTTACAGAATTCCGGAAAGCGCGGACTCCCGGTATATGATGAAAACGGGTATGCAGGCTATGTTACCAGAAGGTGTTTCTTAAATGTTCCAAGAAAAAATGTGATACTGGTGGACCATAACGAATCCAGGCAGAGCATACGAGGAATAGAAACAGCCAATATAGTCGGGATAATAGACCACCACAGACTCGATGCGATCAAGACAGAGCAGCCTATATTTATCTGTGCAGAACCTTTGGGAAGTACCTGCACCATAGTTTATCAGCAGTACATAAGGAACAACCGCACTCCGGATCCGGTGACTGCCAAGGTACTCCTGACGGGACTTATCTCCGATACGCTTATCTTAAAGAGCCCCACTACTACCGGTGATGATGTGGTGGCTGCTCATGTCCTTGCATCTATGTGTAAGGTGAATCTTGAGGAGTACGGACTGTCGATGTTCTCACGTGTTGAGGGACTGAAAGAACGTGATCCCGAGACAGCGATACTGTCGGATTTCAAGACATATACCGAAAATGGTCTGCGTATAGGGATCGGCCAGTGCGAGGTTACGACGCTCAAGGATATTGCGGATTATAAGAATGATTATGCGGATGCACTTGAAAAGGTACGGGTTGCACAGGGACTTAACTGGGCGGTACTTATGGTGACGGATGTCATACATGAGCACAGCGCCCTTCTCTGCACAGAGCACAGATGCAACAGATGCCTGCCTTACGAGGCTGTCGATAAGAATGTATATGACATGCCGCATGTAATGAGCCGTAAGAAACAGCTCCTGCCTGAGATAATACACGCTGTGGGTGATGTGTAAATTACTCCCCAAGCATCTTTGTGATCCTTCCGGCAACGGATTCTTTGCAGCGGATCTGCATGAAGATGCCCTCATCAAGATAGTCCAGTCCGGATACTGCCGCGTTATCCATGATATATGCCTGGACATTTCCTTTACTGTAGGGAATCATAAGCTCCATACTGACATTTCCGGTATCCAGTTTCTCGGCTACAATGGAAGTAAGAAAAGTAATTGATTCCGATTCCTTTGCGGAAATGTAGATGTTTTCATTTATATCGCCGTCTACAGTGGTTTCTTTCAATCCACGTCTCGGATAATCTACAGGAGGGTCGCATTTATCAGCCTTGTTGAATACGGTTATCATTGGAATGCCGCCTGCGCCCAGCTCATTTATTATACTCTTTGTGACTTCTATGTGGTCGTGGGCATATTCATCGGAAGCATCCACAACCTGCAGGAGCAGGTCTGCCTCCGTCACTTCTTCCAGTGTTGATTTAAAAGCTTCCACTAAGGATGTGGGAAGGTGTCTTATGAAACCTACGGTATCGGATAAAAGAAACTCCTTTCCCTTTTCAATGCGTATCTTTCTTACGGTGGTATCAAGGGTTGCGAATACCATATCGGCCTCGAATACCTTCTTATCCGATCTTGCAGTATCGTTTTTGAATCCTTCTATAAGGGAGTTCATTATGGTGGATTTGCCGGCATTGGTATAGCCGACAAGTGCTACCAGCGGGATTCCGGAATTCTGCCTCTTTTTGCGCTGGGTTTTCCTTTCCTTGCTGACCTCCTTTATCTCGCGTCTTAGTTCTGCAAGACGGCTGTCGATGGTACGCCTGTCGATCTCTAACTGCTTTTCGCCTTCACCTTTGCTGGAAAGGGCGCCGGAGGCACCGCCCTGACGGTTCTGTGTTTCCCACATGCCGATGAGGCGGGGCTTTAAGTAGCTGAGTTTTGCTAATTCTACCTGGAGCTTCGCTTCCCTTGAGCCGGCGCGCCGTTCAAATATGTCAAGTATCAGTCGTGTACGGTCGGTTACCGGTTTTTTTATCACTTTCTGCAGGTTTCTTATCTGTGAAGGGGAGAGGGTATCATTAAAAATGATCCTTTCGGCCTCCATATCATCTGCATAGAATGCAATTTCTTCTGCCTTTCCCGACCTGACATAAAGGGCTTTATCTACCTGGGGAAGCTGTTGCGTAATGGTATAGACGGGAGTCATATTGCAGGCCTTTGTCAGTTCGGCCAGTTCATCCAGTGAATGGTAAAAATCTTTTTCCGAAGCATACTCCACACCTTCGGTATTATATACGCCTACCAGTATTACCGGTTCCTCGTCGCCTTCGGGAGACTGTATATTCCATATTTCATCAGCGCCAAAAAATGCTGCCATATGTATTCCCTTTCATTTAGTATTATTTACAGACATACTATGACATAAGAGCGCTGCTTCCGCAAGTGGCTGCTTAATATAGCTCTTGACTTTAGTATGTTATTGTTTTATTCTTTCTTTCATGGTGAATTTCAGTACTGCATAATTCTTGCTGCGGTGCATCTGATGGGCGTTTCGCCTTCTATTCACGAAAGAGATTGGCTGATTTTCATTTGCAAAAAGTAAAGGCGGTGGTATGTACGGGAAAAAAGAACAATGACTATTCATTCATGGCGTATGATGTGGCATTTCGCACGCTGGAGACAGAGTGTGATGATGCACTGATCTGTTTTGTGAACTATATGTTCAATGAGAAATATGACAGGACAGCGAAGGTAGTGCGTCTGCGGAATGAACACTTTGTCGAAAACCAGGGGAAACCGGATGAGAAAAGAGTGACGGATTCCCATTTCAGGATAATCTTTCATGGCATTGAGACGGATTATCAGCTTGAATGCGAAAGCAGCGGATACAGCAGAACTCTGCTGGTGCGGCTGTTCCAGTATGCAGTGGAGTCGGCGATTGATGGCAAGGTAGAAACATCAAGGTCTAAAATAGTGATCAATATTCCTAAGGGCGGCCTGCTTGTGCTGCGCAACGAGGGATCACCGCCTGAAAAGGTGGCGATAGAAATAAAGACGCCCGGCGGTGCCGTGGCCTACAACGTTCCGGTGGTATGCGAGGCAGACTATACACTTGACGAGCTGTTCGAGAAGAAACTATATTTCATGATCCCGTTTTATTTCTTTAATCTGGAGGAAAAACTGGCTATTTGCGAGTCAGATCCGGAGGCGCTGAAGGAGTTCGAAAATCTCTACTGCGGCATAATCGACCGCATAGGGGAGATAGACGAGGCTGAATTGTCGCTCAGGTCCAAAGGTGTTATAATTAGGCAGATGGAAAAGGTCTCTAAGAGGCTGGCAGATAAGAAAAAGAATGTCAGGGAGAAAGTGGGTGAGATCATGGAAATACAGTCAGAAAGATGGGAGTGGCTTGACCGGTTTGACGCAGCGGTTGAAGGCGGCCGAGAAGAAGGTCGTCAGGAGGGTCGTGCCGAGGGTGAAGAACGCCATCTTATAAAGATGGTCTGCAAGAAGCTCCGCAAGGGCAAAGAAGTATGGCAGATAGCTAACGAGCTTGAGGAGGACGAGGTCCGTATCCAGGTGATCTGCGATGCAGCGGAAGCTTTTGCACCTGAGTATGATGAAGAAAAAGTATTTGAGGCAGTCGGAGTAGCGAAGACGTTAAAATAAAAAAAAACAAGAAAAAGTATTGTCAATGGAAATGGTAGAAGGGATAATCTCTAAGCAAGCAAGCAAGCAAGCAAGCAAGCAAGCAAGCAAGCAAGCAAGCAAGCAAGCAAGCAAGCAAGCAAGCAAGCAAGCAAGCAAGCAAGCAAGCAAGCAAGCAA
>JAEEGL016235398.1_pt1 | contig 23079 bp, 15 predicted proteins | sample 9134231 | NCBI WGS metagenome assembly JAEEGL01 (sample SAMN16246548, study PRJNA631951) | gut metagenome | biome: gut microbiome; feature: rumen; material: fiber-attached | host: Bos | place: Iran: Karaj | collected 2018-10
GGAACAGCAGGCGGCGAAGGCTATGGTATTTATCATAAATCTGGCGGATACAGACCTTTTGCCATAAACGCATATGAAGGCAGAACTATAACAGTAAACGATAAAGTTTATTCGGAACAAAAAATAAATCTTAATTGTTATTATTCAGGAGATTGGGTGGGCAAAAACGGAACCGTTATCTTTAACAACGAATTTACGCAGATAGGTGCAACTGAAATCTCGTCTAATGAGTCAAATGCAGGTGGTGGTACGGTAATATTTAACGGTACAACAAGTTTAGCTGATTTAGATGTATCAGGAACCGCTACGTTAAAACTCGGAGCAGGAGCAGGAACTTCAACCTTCGGAGCTGTTACTTTCACAAGAAATCCAATACTTGATATAGCAAACGGTTCTGCTCAAACATTAACTGTAGCATCAATAAAAAATAATGCAAAACTTAATATTGATTTAGATTTTACAGGTGAAAGTGTTATTGCTGATGCGATAAATATTGCAACAGGCGGTAAAACAGGTGTCCTCACTATCAATAATATAAATGCACTAACAAGTGAAACAGGGGCTATCAGAGAATTTACAAATCTTGCAATATTAACAGGCGAAACTGATGGTGTTACTCTTGCACTTTCAGATGCAATTCAACAAGATCCAAGATTTAACGGTGATGCTGTTGAAACAATAACTTATGAATCTGATTACTCTGATAATGCAACATTTGCAAATACCGTATTTACAAATACAGAATATTCAGAAACAAAACAAAAACAACTTTCTGTTGTTAACGGTACAAAATTATCTTATGCAGAAACAACAACAGTTCCAAAACACGCAACTGGTAATGTAATAACACAAGATGTATTACAAGCATTGAACCAAAGTACAAGTGCAACAAGAACTCTTACAACTGATGATACAACTGCAACATATACAGTTGGTGATAATTTAGGTGCAACCGGAACAGGTTCATTATCTGTCATGGGTGTAACAAGCGGTTCAGACACTTCAACCCTTAATATGAACGGTAAATCAGGATTTGAATTGTCAAATTCTGATACAACATTAGCACTTTCAAATCTGAATATTACAGGTATTAAAGATGTTGAGGGCGGATTGATTACTATTTCAGGTTCAGGCTCAAAAGCAAATCTTGAAAATGTAACAATCGCAAGCACAACAAATTCTACAATATCAAATGACAAAACCTTAAATCTTTCCGGTACAAATAATTTAGGAACAGGTATTACAGGCACAGGTACAACAAACATTACAAGCGGGAAAACAACCATAAATTCACTTGTTCAAAAGGCTGTTAATATTACATCAGGAGAGTTGGAAGTTACAAATGTTACAACAACAAATGGAATTTCTAATGCAGGGACTTTAACTTTAACAGGCGGCGATATTGCAAGTAATGTTACAGGCTCCGGAAAAACTATTATCGATGGTACGGATGTATCTGTTAAATATGGTAATTCCATTGCACAAGATATGGTTATTAATAGCGGTAAGAAGTTAATAAATACAAATGTTGCTTCAATTGGCGGCAACGTTGAAAACAATGGTGATATACAATTATACAGCCAAGATAACGGAAAACTTGAACAGGATATTACCGGAACAGGGACAACCGAATTAAATAGAGATATTACTATCGCCGCAAATGTTGAAAATGCAATTAATATTAAGTCATATACTGATGCGGAAGGTACTCACAATGCAAATATAACTGTTAAAAGCGGTAATAATTTTGGTAAAACAGGTCAAAATATAACCGTTGATTCAAATAACAGCTTGGTAATGCAAAATGCAGGTGATATTAAAGGTAACCTTGTTGACAACGGAACTGTTGAATTACAAGGTGGTACATTGTCAAATGCAATTTCGGGCACAGGCAATATTAATATTACAGATGATTTAATAAATAATACTACAAACACAGTAACAGGTGCTGTATCAATTGTTTCCGGTAAAGAACTTTCTATTGGCACATCAGGAGATACATTCAATACTGCAAGCTCTGTTACAATGGGCAACGGTTCTGTATTGAATTTGCAGAACAGCTCTACGACAAATGCCGTTATGGATAATTTAGTTATAGCAACAGGTGAAACCATTAATATAAAAATAGATTGGAAAGATACATTAAATTCTTCAAGCAATAATATCAACGGCAATATACTTCTTACTGATATGAATTTATCTAATACAACAGGTGCTGATGAAACATATACATTCACTAATTTAGGTAATAAAGTTTCATTAAAAGATCCTTTAACATTATCAGGTGTTACATCTTCAACAAATAACTTCGTAACTTATGATAATACAACCGGGGATTTAACAAGTTACAAAGGCTCGCTTATAAAAGCTGTTGATACAACAGGAACAGGTTTAACATCAACTTATGTGATGACATCTGATGAAACAGCAGGCGGAGAAGAATTAGACGGTACATTAAAAATTCAAGGAAATGGGTATACTATTATAACATCGGGTATTAAAGTTGGTTCTTCTTCAAAAACAGGAGCTGACTTAACATTAGAAAATACAAATATGAATGTTGCCGGAAAAGCATTAGAGATATATGGCGGAAATAAAGCAACCGTTGATGCAGCAGAACACGACATTACATTAACAACAACCGATTCAAGTGAAGTTATTTCTCTGAATACTTCCTCTGGGGCCTATGCAAATGCGGAATTTAAAGGAGCAAATACAATAACTATCAACGGTGATATTAAATCTGATGACGTAAATAACACATTAAATATTGCATCAGGTACTGTTGTAAACATTGCAGGATTATTAGATCCAATTACAACCAACGTTAATGGAACATTAAACAGAATATCAGGATATGACGAAACTGTTACCTATAATATAAATTCGGGCGGAAATTTAAACTTCTCTAACGATACAACATTATATGATGCAAATCATCATAATTCTGCTACTTTAAATACATTAAACTTTAATGGCGGTTCTGTTAACACAATAAATGGGGTTGTAACTGATTTCAATTTAGCAGGATTAGTTTTAAATGCCGATTCTAACTTCTATGCAGATGTTGATTTAGCAAATAAGAAAATGGATAATTTTATAAATACACCGGTAACATACAATAAAGGAATATTACATGTAGCAGGTTTAAATTTAATTTCAGATGCAAAAACAGTAAATACTTCTATCCCTTTCGCTAATAATAAATTAAAGGGACATGTAGATTATATCGGTTCTCAAGAATTAAAAGCATTATCACCAATTTATAAATATAATGCTACATATGATAAAACAACAGGAAACTTTGGATTTACAAGACAAGGTGGTGATTCCGGATATAACCCTGCTATATTGGCAAGTCCGATTGCAGCTCAAGTTGGCGGTTATTTAACTCAATTAAATTCATATGATGAAGCATTTCACAATATGGATATGTATATGTTAATGACATCTGAACAAAGACAAGCATTGAAGAATAAAAATAAATATGCTTCCATAGATAATAAATTGTTATATGATTCTTCTCTTGCGAGACAAGAAAAAGCTGAAGGCTGGTTTAGACCTTATGTTACATTTGAAAAAGTACCACTTAAAAACGGACCAAAAGTATCTAACACAATGTATGGTACATTTATGGGCGGTGAATCAGAAATGTATGATTTAGGTCATGGTTGGGATGGAATATGGGGTGCATACATCGGATATAACGGTTCTCACCAATCTTATGAAGGTATTTCAATGTATCAAAATGGCGGGACATTGGGTGTAATAGGAATGGCATATAAAGGAAACTTTTTCACCGGATTAACCGTTAATACCGGAGCAAATGTAGGTGATGCAAACACGATGTACGGAAATGATGATTTCGCAATGTTAATGGCAGGTGTTGCATCTAAAACCGGTTATAATTGGGAACTTGCAAATAGCAAATTTATAATTCAGCCAAGTATGTTAATGTCATACTCGTTTATTAATACATTTGATTATACAAATGCAGCCGGCATAAGAATCAATTCTGACCCATTACATGCAATACAAATACAACCCGAATTAAAATTTATCGGAAATCTTAAAAATGGTTGGCAACCATACGCAAGTGTAGCAATGGTATGGAATATTATGGATGATACAAAATTCAAAGCAAATGATGTCTCATTACCTGAATTATCCGTTAAACCATATGTAAAATACGGTGTTGGTGTTCGTAAAACTTGGGGTGAAAGATTTACAGGCTTCTTCCAAACATACTTAACAAACGGTGGAAGAAACGGTGTAGGACTTCAAGCAGGTTTTACATGGACATTGGGTAAATCAGATAAAAAATCTTCCAGTAATACACAAGCAATAAAGAAAACCTATATTAAATAATCCTCTTTATTATTAATTTAGCTATTTTTGTTTTTATATATGAATTTTTGACCAAAAACTAATATATCTTTAACAAATATAGATAATATGTTATAACTGTTTAATGGAAAAATATTTTACATATAATAAATTACTTTTTATTCTTTTTTTTATTATAGCTATAATTCATTTTATAGTTGTATTTCCATATACCAATCTATCACCTGACGGCGGAATAATTGATAAAATTTTATATGTTCTTATAAAAATAATTTCTTTTATTATAATTGTTATTCTATGGCAATTAATACCAATTATATATACTGGATTTAAAAATAATAATTATAAAATTGTTAATTACACAAAACATACACTTATATATTTTTCTTGTAGTTTAGTAATACTTATTTTAACTTATCCTCTATTAATACCGAGAATGTTTATAAATACAATAGAAATTCCTTCAACTATGCTAATAATAAAGCATTCGTTTTTTGAAACTACTTGGTTTATTAACTGGTTAACAGGTTTCATATGGTCTATTTGTTACAATATTGTACCGAGTATAAAATTTATTACAATATTTTGCATGTTTTTATACTCGTTAGTATTTGCTTATTTATTAGTTGGCATAAAAGAACATATATCAGAAAAATATGCAAACTTATTATATATTCCTTTTTGTATTCCATTTGTTCTAATGATTAATCATATCGCATATAAAAATTTGTATTCGTTTTATTTATTTATTTTTCTACTAAGTTTTATATTATTTAATCAAAATGCAAAAATTAAAAAATTTCTAACAGTTTTTATAATATCAATTTTTTCAGCTATGTTAGTATCAATTAGAGCTGAAAATATGACAATTATTTTACTATTACCATTAATGATATATTGCTTTAAAATATTTTCAAAACAAATGTTTATTCTATTTATTACCCTGTATTTTGTATTTTTTGGATTAATAATTTCTGTTTCAAAATCTTTTGATAATGATACATATGCTCTTCATAATCTAATATTTGCATATGAAAATTATGTAAATACTAATAATTATACACCGGACAAAGAAACTAAAATATTATTAAGTAAAGCATATAACGATGTAAATTCTTTTAAAAATAATGGCGTTCTTAAAAGTGATTTAAATCATGAAGATAATAAAAAAATTATGAAATATATAACATTATTCATAGTTAAACATTTTGATTTTTATTTAAAAAACAATATTATAACAAGCCATAAAGAAATTAATTCTGAAAATTTATTAGTTCCGGAGAATAACATTAATCTGGATGATTATCCTAAACAGAAAGAAATAGGTAATTTTTTAATCTTTAACCCGAATAAATATCCTCTAATTTCTATTTTTTATTCACCTTTTGTAAGTTTTATATTACTTTTAATATTATTAACAGGCGGTATTATTACTAAAAAATATTTTTATGTATGGTTTTTTGCAATTGAAACTATTGTTATTACATTCTTTTATATATATATGCCTTTATATATGTATCAATACTTTTTATTTTTAGTATTCGGAACATTAATTTTTAGTTTTGTCTTTTTAATAGAGTTAATAGAACTAAAATCATCAAGTAAATAATTAAAGAATTTTTTGACGAAAGATTATGGTTTTTTTATACTTATAAAAAGAGGGTAAGAAATGAAAACCATAGCAAGTTTTAAAGTTAATCACAACATATTACAAAAGGGTATGTATATTTCAAGAATAGATGGTGATGTTGTTACATACGATGTTCGAATGAAACGTCCGAATAATGAAGAAAATGACTATCTTCAAAATGCGGCAATGCATAGTTTTGAGCATTTATTTGCCACTTATGCAAGAAATACAAAATATTCCGAAAATATAATATACATAGGTCCGATGGGCTGCCGAACGGGATTCTATTTTCTTGTTAGAGATGTTATTTCACATCAGGAAGCATTGGACTTATTAAAAGAAAGTTTTAAATTTATAAGTAATTTTGAAGGGAAAATTCCCGGAACAAACAAAATAGAATGCGGCAATTATCGTGAACATGATTTGGAAGGTGCTAAATCAATAGCAAAGGATATGCTGGAAGTATTAAAAGACTGGACTGTGGAGAAAATGCAATATGAAGAATAAAAAAACTGTCGGTATTATAGGTGCAATGGATTGCGAGGTTAACAAATTAAAATCTAAACTTGAAAACCTCAAAGAAACGAAATACGGTGAATTAACCATAAATACGGGTATTCTTCACGGACACAATATAATACTTGTAAAAAGCGGTGTAGGTAAAGTAAATGCAGCATTATGCACTCAATATATTATTGATAAATATTCACCGGACTGCATTATAAATACAGGTATTGCCGGCGGTGTAGCATCAGGTCTTCAAGTAGGAGATATTGTTGTCGGCACAGAACTTGTACAGTACGATTTTGATGTTTCTGCAATAGGTTATGCAAAAGGATATATGTGTACGGGTAAAAATCCGGATAAACCAACCGTTTTCTACTCTGATAAAACATTAATATCCGAATTTGAAGCAGCAGCAAAAGGCAGTTTAAATGTACATAAAGGTGTTATTGCCTCAGGTGATACATTTGTGTCTGATAAAAATAAGAAGCAGGATATAAAAAATACATTTAATGCTTCTGCGGTTGAAATGGAAGGAGCCGCCATTGCACAAACAGCAACAGTAAATTGTATACCGTTTTTAATAGTAAGAGCAATATCTGATTTGGCAGATGATACGGCAGCACAAGACCATGAATTTGTAGAAACGGAAATGGCAGAATTATCCTCCTCCGCTATAGAAAAATTACTTGAAAAAATATAATGAAAATCATAGATTATAAAGAAAATACCGGTAAATACAATATGGATTACGATTCTTTTTTGCTTGATGAAGCAATAAAAGAACAATCAAAAGAACCCGTTTTAAGATTCTATGGGTGGAATCCTCCTTGTGTATCACTCGGAAGAAACCAATCCTCTTTAAAAATAAACGAAAATTTTTGCAAAGAAAACGGTATTGATATTGTAAAAAGAATAACAGGCGGAAGAGGTCTTTTGCATGATGATGAAATTACTTATTCTTTTATTTGTCCCGTTTCAATATTAGAAAACGGTGAAAGTGTAATTCAATCATACAAAGAAATATCTTCAGCAATTATAAAAGGCTTTGAAGAACTTAATATTAAACTTGAATTCGGAGGAGGAAAGAAAAAAGAAGCATCTCATGATTATTGCATGCTTTTATCTACAGGAGCAGATTTAACGTATAACGGAAAAAAGTTAATCGGTTCCGCACAATTCAGAAAACAAGGATACATATTACAGCATGGCTCTATTCTATTCAGTTATAACGAATTTCTAATAAAAAATATTTTTAACGAATCAACTAATAATTCTATAACTTATATTAACGAAATAAACACACAACTAAAACACCATGACATCATAAATGCTATGACAACAGGATTTTTGAAAAATTTTTAATCCATTAAAGGACTGTATCTTACCGAATATAAATAACCGCCATTATTTAATATTTCATGAATTCTATTTTCATCTTTTCTTGATGCGGCAGTAATAAAATATCTTTTTTCAGTATCTTGCGGATTAACATAAAAAATGACTTCCGATAACATAACTTTATTTGAATCTTTCGGTATAACACTACCTCTATATTCATTATCCAGTTTATCGGCAACTATTGAATTTGCATTATGTATTGTTCCGTCAAATTTTTTTCTGTATATATTTTTAGATTGCAGCTTATAATTACTAAGCCTTTCATTATTATCAAAAGCACCTTTTACAAGAGTAGGTACATCCGCTTTGGGTCTTCCATCATTGAGTGTAAATACGTGAAGTGAACCAAATGAAACAGGTGATACTCGCATGTATTATTCCTTTTATTAGTTGTGTAATTCGTTAGTTGTGTTAGATGTTCATGCTAAAACTTGAACAAAAAAAAACTTGCTATGTATTGTTAAAATATTAAAAAATCTGCTACAATAGTTAATAATTGAATATTTTGAGGATAAAAATGAATAATATAAAAAAAACACAGGTTAAATATCCTTATCTTGAAAAACCTGTAGAAATATATGAAAGAGAATGCGGACATAAAATAGTTTTTGCTTATAAAAAAGGAGCTTTAATAAATATAAGCAGCTGGGTTAAAACCGGTTCTATAAATGAAAATGATGAAAATAACGGAATTTCACATTTTCTTGAACACCTTATGTTCAAAGGGACATCAAAACATAAAGCCGGAGAATTTGACAGAACTCTTGAATCTCGAGGTGCAATAGTAAATGCTGCCACTTGGAAAGATTATACATTTTATTATGTTACTATTCCTCAAGGTACAGATGATAGAAACTTTAAAGATACTCTTGAGCTTCATGCCGATATGATGCTAGATCCTGTTATCCCTGATTGTGAAATCGGTGAACCTTTTGATATTAATAATCCTCAGGTTAAAAATAAAAGAGAAAGGCATGTTGTTATTGAAGAAATAAGAATGAGAAAAGACCAGCCTTGGACAAAAGTTTATAATCTGGTTAATGCAAATATGTACTCTTCTCATCCGTATAAAAGAGATGTTATAGGAAATGAACAAATTATTTCCCAAATAACCAGAGAAACTGTTTTGGATTACTACAAAACACATTACACTCCAAACAATATAACAACAATTATAGCAGGAGAAGTAAATCCGGAAAAACTTTTACCTGTTATAGCAAAAGAATTTGACTTTAAAGGCAGAAAAAACAGAATAAACGAAAAATATAAAATTGATACTCCTGTGGAACAAACAAAAACAGTAGAAGAATATTCTAAAATAAATACAGGGTTTCTTATGTTCGGGTATTTAGGACCGGAGGCTGTTGATGTAAAAACTTCAACAATATTAGAGATGATAGCTTTAATAATGGGTCAGGGACAGAGTTCAAGATTATATCAGGATTTAATTGAAAAACCTAAACAACCTATTTTTAATGTTGTTTCAACAGACTATTATCATTTTAGAGATGGCGGGAACTTCTTTATCCAGGCTAATTTCAAGCCTGAAGCAAAAGATGAAGCTATAAAAACAATTAAACAAAAAATAGAAGATTTAATAAATAGCGGTATTTCAGACAAAGAACTAAAAAAAGCAAAGAAAAAATTAAAAGCAGGGTTTGCGGAAAATTCGGAAACTGTTTCAGATATAGCAGAAACTATAGGTTTTTATATGACCGTCTGCAATAAACTTGAATGTGTTGAAGAATACATTAACGTAATTGAAAAAATTACTGCAGAAGATATTAAAGAAACGGCAAAAAAATATTTAGAAATTAATCATGCCGTCATTTCGGTTTTAATGCCGGAATCCTACAAAAATTAAAGGAAAAATCCATGGAAAGATACACTTTAAAAAACGGAATAAATTCAATAATAAACAGAAATAATAACACGCCAAGAACCGCAGTTGTTATTTATTCCAAAATAGATAAAGATGAAGAAAAATCAGGTTTATACTATTTATTAACACAATTATTGTTCCAAGGGACAAAAAACAGAACAGCCGAACAAATAGCAAATGAATTAGATGAAAATGCCATAGATTTATCAATTGAAAAAAAGAATGATTTTATTAGATTTAAATTACTTTGCCTAAATGAAGATATAAATTATGCTCTTAATTTATTAAATGACATTATTATGAATTCAACCTTTAATGATATTGAAAAAGAGATATTTAAAATAAAAGGAGAATTTGAGTCAGACTTGGATTCTGCTAAAATCCAAGCACAAGATGAATACTACAGAACAATATTTAAAAATCACCCGTACGGAATAGGAAGAAAAGAAATTCTTGAACAAATAAATACAATAACAAAGGAAGATTTATTAAAAGCATATAATGAAATAAAAAATATTTCATTTAAAAACATTTCGGTAGTTGGCGATATAGATAAAGAAATAATAACGGCATTATTGGAAAAGCATTTGGGGGAACTGAAAATTGAAAAAAGATTAACCGAAAGACAAGCAGTTCCTCAATTAAATGAAGACAGAATATCCGTAGTAAAAAAAGAAGATGCAAATCAAGCTCAAATATTCAAAGGCTGGATTTTCCCAAATATTTATTCTGAAGATTATCCTGCAATAATATTGTTAAATACGATTTTGGGTTCATCCGGACTTTCATCAAGACTGTTTTTAGAATTAAGAGAGAAACAAGGTCTTGCATATACGGTAAGAAGTATCTTTGAACCATATATACTTGGCGGCAGTTTCACGGTATATATAGCTACAGAGCCTAAAAACATAGCTGTATCATTAAAAGGATTTCAGGTTGAAATTAATAGAATTATGACTGAATTAATGAGCGACGAAGAACTTGAAAATGCTAAGAATAATGCTATAGGCAAAAGACAATTTTTCCGTGAAACTAATCTTTTAGAAGCATCATTAAACGGGTATTATGAATTTTTAGCATTAGGTTATGATTTTGAGGAAAAACTAATTTCTTCAATAAAATCTGTTACAAAGGAAAAAATACTCGAAACAGCAAAAAAATATTTTTCTTCAAACAGTGCTTTGGGCATTCTCGCACCCGAGAAATATTTAAAAGATGCAAATTTATTGAAATAATAGTATTAAATCAATAAAAATTATGTTAAAATCAACTAAGAAGATATGAGTAACGTAAAAACAGATAATAAAAAGCTAAATAAAGAAATAGATAAATTTCAGCGTTCGGGTAATATACAGAAGGCAATTGAGACATGCAAAAATGCCATTTCTCTTGATGAGAATAATGCGGATTTACATATAAAACTCGGTGATTTATATATGACATGGCATCTTGATATTCATGAAATCAAACAATATGTAGATGATGCAATAACGGAATATCAAAGAGCATTGGAATCTTGTGTGGATTCGGCTGAAATATATTTCAAACTGGGTAATGCTTTTTATTATAAAAGAGAACTTGATAAAGCATTAAATTATCTGAAATTGGCACTTGAGTATAATACAAAGATGCCGGAGGCACATCTTTTAATAGCTCAAATATTTATGAAAAAAGGTGATTTTATAGAGGCAATGGAATCAGCGCAAAATGCCGTAGAAATAGCACCTTTTACATCAGCCCGAGCATATCTTATAATGGCAAATCTTTTAACATTCAATAAGAACTCAAAATGGTATCAAATATGGTGGCGAATGATTCAATTTGCATTTACCATGCCGTTCGATAAAACAGGAAGAAAAGAGTTCTGCAAGCATTTATCTTATATTAAATTTTTGCCTACATTAATCAAAATATCATTAATGATATTTTTTAAAGGATTTAACCAACAAATTATAGATATTTATCGTGAAACGATAGATAAAGCGCCTGGGTTTGTAGAATTATATATAAATCTTGGCAGAGTATATTATGAATTAAAAAGATATGATGATGCCATCTGCGAATATAAAATGGCAATTTGGCTGGATAGTTTAAATCTGAGAGCATATTATTATCTGTGCCAGTTATATGAAGAACAAAAAGATTTTGATAATGCCATAGAAACCTGTAGAAGATTAATAGAATTACAGCCTCATGTTGCGGAATTTCATTGCAGAATAGCACAATATCTTTATTTAAAAGGAGATATAGAACAAGCGGTAGAACATTACCAAACAGCAATTACATTAAATCAAGGTCCGCAGTGGACAAGTGTTGTAGCGCAAACTTTAGGCTTTATATTTCAGGAAAATGTTAAAAATTTGGATGCTGCAATTAGTGCCTACCAAAACGCATACAGCTTAAATCCAAACGATATTGATATTTATCTAAATTTAGGCAATGTATTTTTTGAAAAGGGAGCAAATGATAATGCTCTGACGGTGTATAAAAAAGCATTGGAGTTATCTCCGCACAGTGCAAAATTACATTGTAATCTCGGTTATTTATATTGGGGAAAAGGCGATATAGAAGAAGCCGTAAAAGAATATGAAAAAGCTATTAAATATGATAATACCTATGATATAGCTTATAACAATCTCGGGGTTATTTATTTGGATGATTTAGGCAGAGTTCAAAAAGCAAAAGAACTTTTTGAACAGGCAAAAAGATACAATCCTAATTATGCATTGGCACATTATAATTTGGCTCGTTCCGTTGCTTTATCAGGAGATAAAGTAGAAGCTGCAAAATTATATCAAATAGCCTTAGACATTAATACATATACACAAGAGCTTGATCCTATTGAAATAGAAGAAAAGATACAGGATTTATTTACATAATGGAATATATTCAGGAAATAAGAGTTTTATACAGTGATACTGATGCCTATGGTGTTGTTTGGCACGGAGCATATACAAAATGGTTTGAAGCGGCAAGAGTCGGTCTTGTTGAACAAATGGGATTACCTTTAGAAGAGCTTGAAGCTGACAGTATTCTGTTTCCTGTTGTTGAAATGAATATACGTTACAAATCATCCGCAAGGATGAACGAAAGAATAGTAATAAAAACACAAGTACATGAATTAAAACCGTTAAGTGTTACATTTGAACATAAAGTATATGAAAAAGAAACAAATACACTAAGAGTAATAGCACATACAACAATAGTTGTAACAAATGCTCAGACGGGTAAAATGTACAGACGAATACCTGAATATATATATAAAGAATTCGAAAAAGCTGTTAAAGTACCGGTATAATTAAGGTCTTGTAATGTTCAAAGGAACATCTTTAGGATAAACTTCTTCAGTTACACCACTACAACCTGTTATGAAGAAGAAATCAAAGTTGTCACCATGGCCGATATTCAAATCATTAAAAGGAATGCAAACTTCAAATATTTCGTCGTGAACATATCTGATATGATGCTCCCATTGAAGCTCCCATAATCCGTCTTTTACCGCTTTTGAATACTGGAAAGGATATTTTCTGTTATTTGTTATTCCGAATTTTATTTCATGAGTATAACCGTCAAGCATAATAGGCTGGATTGTATCTTTTTTACTTGTGGTTCTGGGAGAAGAAGTAAATTCCAATGCATTATTATACACTTTTATATATACATAAATTGAAAAATACTCCTTAAAACTTTCTTTGCTGTTAAGAAGATACTTATTAATATCAAAGCGAATGTAAAGATTATCATTATCATTTCCAAAGAAAATTCTGTTTAATAGTTTATTTTCTTGTATTATAGGTCCGTCAGGAATATCGATGCGTCCTGCCTGAAGCCATTCTTCATTATTTTGTATTTTACCGTTAATAAGAGGTGTAATAAGTTTTCTCGGATTTTTAGACGGTTTACCTATATATGAAATCAAAGGTAATTCAAGATAATCCGGTATAGGTTTTTCTATAATTGCATAAACATTTTTCAAATGTTCTCTAAACATAAAGTCAAATATGTGGTCTTGACCCGAATCATTAGGTTCACCGTACCACCAGAACCAGTCAGAACCTTCTGCAATATATATTTCATTTTTTGCATTTTTTATTTGTTCTTTTGAAAGTCTGCCTGATTTTTCAGCTTCTTTCAAATCATTTCTGGTTTGAACCAAATACTTCCATGCCAAATTTTTGGTAGGCTCAGCAATCCATAATTGAAATTCCTGATTGACCCAAGAGCCCGATGCAACTTTTTTAAGTAATTTGGCACTATCTTTATTATTGTTAACATAATCACTAATTAAAACCGTTTTAATATTTTTATCATCATTGATGAGAGAATATAAGCGGTTAAGGAAGTCAGCACCATCTTTTATATATCCGTCCCAACTGTTTTCACCGTCCATTGCTATTGTTAAGAGATGTGTTTTATCGGGAGAATTTCTTAATTTATCGTGAACAGCTTTTATTCTGTCAAATAAATCATTGGCACCAAGAATATTATTGTGATGATGATATTCAAAACTTATTAAATTTGGAATAACGGAATCTCTAAATACCAAATTTACTTCTTTATCGCGTTTTGTCCTGTATAAATAGAGCGAGCAAACATCATAAGGATCTTCATAGCAGCCTCTGAAGTCTCTTACAAAATCTTTTTTTAAAGAATTTGCAAGAACACTTTCATCAGTAATAACCCATTTTGCACCTAAATTTGCAAGAACATCAAGTGTTTTTTGGCTTATACAATGTTCACTTGGCCAAAAACCCGAGGGGGTTTTTCCGAAGGTTTCTTCAATTTTTTTGAAGCCAAGTTTAATTTGTTCTTTAGCATCAATAGCAAGTGCCATTTTACAATCTGGCAGCGAATATTTTAAAGATGGTGTTTTTAAATCGTTAGGATTTAACAAAATCGGCAAAATCGGGTGATAATACGGACTTGCCAATATTTCAATTCTTCCTTCATTTTGAAATTGTTTAAACGAAGGTATAATTTGCCTAATAATAACTCTGTTAAGTTCAATTAATTGCTGTCTGTCTTCAAGAGAGTAATTTGAACCTTTTCTTTCAAAATCTCTAAGTTCCGGATAAGTTTCTCTCCAAAACGGATCAAACCAAAGAAGATTAAACAGCATCATAATATCCGAATATTCTTGGTCAGAAAAATCATTAATACTAATTTCCGAATTACTATATCTTTTAATATAGAGTTCATTATATCTTGGATTTTGAGAAATTATATTTTCATAATTCAAGTCAAAGAAATAGTTTAATATGAAAAGTTTATCATCATCAGAAAGTTCATCTATAGGTGTTACCGTCAATTTTGAATGAATATCATGTCCGTTATTATAGGCATAATCTTGAATAGTATCAATTAAAACGGGAACAAAGCTGAAATTGAGTTTGATTTTCGGAAATTTTTTAATAATAAGAAGCATATCAAGATAATCTTTGATAGCATGCAATCTTGCCCATGGCATAAGTCTTATGCCATTAAGCTGAGTTTGATAGTTAGGCTGATGAAAGTGCCAAACAAAAGCTACGGATAATTCTTTTTGCATATATATACTTCCCGACCTAAAAAGATAATATCATTTTATTTAAAAATATACAACAGAGCGATACTTTGTATATGTTAAGAAATATTAAAATATTTAACAAATAAATATATGCAACAAATAAGTTAATATTATTGGGTGTTGAGTGTATTTTATACATTCATAAATAAAAAAAATTTAAATTAAGACTATACAAGAAAAAAGAAAGGTGATTTAATATTTAAAGTGAATTTAATAAGTGGGGAGTCCTTGTAAAAGAAGTTTAGTCAAAAGACTATTTAGGGAGAGGAGATTTGGAATAAATCCAAACGAGGCCGCAAACACAGGCGGCTTTTATTTTGCAAAAAATTCGGTAGGGTGGAGTCGAGGCAAAAGCCGAGCGAACCCGTAAGTGCGTAAATCAGGCTGAGCGGTAAAAATCCGATAGGATTTTAAAAGCGAAGCAGATTGATTAAGCACACCCGAATTTTTTGTTTGGTATCGGTAGGGTGGAGTCGAGGCAAAAGCCGAGCGAACCCGTAAGTGCGTAAATCAGCGCCGCAGGTCAGGCAATGCCTGACACCATAATTAATAAACATTAATATCAAAATCCTTCTTGGGCATAATTAACAGGACTAATTACATTAAATAACGGGCATGGTATAATCTTCAAAAAAGAGAAAAGAATATGTTTTGGAATAAGGATATAAATTTAAAAAATATATTATTTTTTATAATGGCAGTATTTGCTGTCTGGTTTATATTGCAAATAAAAGGAATTGCACTATTAGCATTCGGTTCATTCGTTCTGGCATGCTCATTAAATCCCGCTGTAGATAAATTAAGCGAGAAAATACCAAGAGCGCTTGCCGCTACCCTTGTAATTCTGCTTACAATTCTTGTAGTTGTAATATTTTTAATACCTGTTGTTACAATTTCCATAGAAGAAATCCATCAGGTAATCAATAATATTCCTGCAATTGCAAAAAATATTATCAATTATTTAAGCAATAAAACCGTTATGGGAAAGACATTAATAGAATTTATCAATATAGATACTATAACAGATACATCATCAAAATTGGCATCAGGTATTTTAAACAAATCTATAGATTTTACAAAAGCAGTTTTAGAGGTAATAACAATAATCATAACCATTGCCGTTATTGTCTTTTATATGGTAAATGAAAAATATCTTATAAGAGATTATGTAATAATGGTATTTCCGCCAAAATTAAAAAGCAGAGCAAAAGAGGTATATGAAAACATTGAAAAAAAGGTCGGAGGATATGTAATTGCACAAATTCTATCAATGTCTACAGTTGCAATATGTACGGCAATAGGATTAATGTTTTTAAGGGTTGAATATGCAGTATTACTTGGCTTAATAGCAGGTGTTCTTGATATTGTACCGATTGTAGGGCCGACTTTTGCACTTTTAATAGGTGTTTTATTTGCGGCGCAGCAAAACTGGGTAGTTGTTGTATTTACAATTATTGTTTATCTTGTGGCACAATGGATATCCAATAACTTTATAAGACCGCTTGTATTCGGTAAGTTTTTGGACTTGCATCCGATTATAATAATATTTGCATTTTTAATAGCAGGTCAGTTTTTAGGCGTATGGGGTATTATTTTATCGCCTGCAATCGCTGCAACACTGTTAACTTTGTTTGACGAATTATATTTAAAAACAATCAATAAGCACGAAAAGACGGAACAAAAGCATAATGAATGAAACATATCTTTATAGTGCAAATAGAGAACAAGAAACCAAATTAAACGTATGGTGTGCATTTCCGGCAGTATATAATTTTGGAATGTCGGCACTCGGGTATCTTACGGTATTTCAACATATTGATTGTATGGAAGGAATATTTGCAGAAAGAGTATTTACCGATAGCAAAACAACTTATTTACAATTCAAAGATGTTGATGTTATTTCTTTTTCATTTTCGTTTGAGCTTGATTATCTCGGTATATTGAGTATTTTAGAGAAATATAAAATCCCGTTTCTTGCAAGCGAACGAGAAGAAGATACTCCGTTAATTTATGGCGGCGGCCCTGTATTGAGCGCAAACCCTGAACCGTTTGCTCAAATATTTGATTTTATTATGATAGGAGATTCGGAATCTCATTTAACGGAAGTATTTAAACTGTTAAAAGACTACAAAAACAGGTCTAAACAAGAGAAACTTGAAAAACTCTCTCAGATTGAAGGAATATATGTTCCATCTTTAAAAACAAAGGAATTGAAAGTAAAGAAGGTATCATCAAAACTAAATGATTGCGTGGCAACTCCTATTTTAACGGAGAACAGCTTTTTCCCGAATACATATATAGTGGAAGTTGAAAGAGGATGCCCGCAAAACTGTGCTTTTTGCCTGACTTCATATATTAATAATCCTATAAGGTTTTGTTCGTATGATGAAATAATATCAAAGATTGAAACAGGGCTTCAACATACAAATAAAATAGCATTACTGGGTGCATTAATATGCGCTCATCCTAAGATTGATGATATATGCCAATACATTATTGATAAAGTTGATTTGGGAAATCCTTTAGAAGTAACTGTTTCTTCGTTAAGAGCAGACTATGTTTCGGATAAAACTCTTGAAATGCTGAATAAATGCGGGCAAAGAACAGCAACAATAGCCATAGAAGCCGGAAGCGAACGTTTAAGAACCGTAATTAACAAGGATTTAAGTAATAATGACATTTTATCCGTTGTGGATAAAATGGTTAAACACGGTTTTACGGGATTAAAAATGTACGGAATTATAGGACTTCCTACGGAAACATATGAAGACATAGACGCCTTCGTTGAACTATGCAAGCAAATCAAACAAAAATATAAAAGTTTTAACTTAATACCGAGTTTTTCCACATTTGTGCCGAAAGCTCAGACTCCGTTTCAATTTGCGGAGAAAGAAACAACCAAAAATCTTGAAAAGAAAAATGAATATATAAAAAAGCAATTTGCAAAAATCGGCATAAAAGCAAGGACTTCAAGCGCAAAATGGGACTATATTCAAGCATTATTATCAAGAGGTTCAAGAGAATTAACTTCGTATTTAATTGATGTATACAGAGCAGGCGGCAGCTTGGGTGCATTTAAAAGCATTTATAAAGAATATGAAAAAGCAGGAAAATTACCTAATGCGGATATATTTGCATTAAATAAAATTCCGTTCGAAAAAGAACTTCCATGGGATTTTATAGAATACCCGAAAAATAAAGCTTTTTTAATTAGAGAATATCAAAGGCTTATATCAGAATAATCTTTCCTGTAATTTTTTATTAATATTTTGTATTTTGATAAGAAAAATATTAAAATCTGATTATGAAAAAAGTTATTGCATATGTTCATTCTCACTGGGACAGAGAATGGTATAGAGAGTTTGAGGAGTTTAGATTAAGACTTATTGAAGTTTTTGACGAAGTCCTTTCCGCATTAAAAAATAATGAATTGCCGTGTTTTTATTTTGACGGGCAAACAGCAGCTATTGAAGATTATTTGGAAATATATCCCGAAAAACTTTCCGTAATTAGGCAATTAATAAAAGAAAAAAAATTGAGAGTGGGTCCATTCTATTGTTCGGCAGACAGTTTTCTTGTATCCGGAGAGTGCTTATACCGTAATTTTGAAATGGGTATAAAAAAATCAAAAGAGCTTGGAGAAACGGATTTTATAGGTTATTTATCGGATACCTTCGGTCACAGCAATAGTCTTTCTTATATTTTAAAATCATTAAATATAGATAAAGCCTGTATGTGGCGAGGATTGGGCAATAATAATGCAGATTTGGATTGGAACGGCATTAAGGTTACTTATTTAATTCAAGGCTATTTTCAGGATTTTTTAAATCAAGATTGGAGTATTGAAAAAAAAGCTGAATATTTAAAAAAATATTTGGATAAAATCTCACTTAAAAGCTCTGAGAATGTACTGCTGCCGATAGGTGCAGATCACCTTACAATACCTAAAAACATTAATAAACAAATAAAAGAGCTTAATAAAATATATAAAGACTACCAAATAGAAATAAAAACACCGTTTGAATATTTTAATAAAATAAAAAAACGTAAAAAAGTTTCGGGTGAGTTTTTAGATAACAGTCTTAATTTCATTTTGCCCGGGGTTTATTCGTCAAGAATCTATTTAAAACAGGCAAATGCAAAATCACAATGGATTTTGAGTCGTATAGCAGAGCCTCTGCAAACTATCTGCCACCATTTTTATAAAACAAAAAGCAGACAAAATGAAACAGATTATGCTTATAAAACATTAATTAAAAACCATGCTCACGATTCTATATACGGCTGCAGTACTGATGAAGTTGCAAATGATGTAATGACAAGGTTTAAGAATGTTGATATTATTTCAAACGGAATTATAAAAAGAACGCTGCGTGATTTATCAACAAAAGACGGGAATATTGCCGTAATAAACCTTTCAAATTATACTTATAGCGGAAATTTAGTTATAGAAACAGAAAAAGAGCTTCCGAAATATTTAAATGCAGTTAAAATAGGCTCAAGAAAAGGTTTTACCGATAGCAAATTATATAATATAAATGATATTCCGATTACGGAAGATATTACAACCGTTAATTATTATTTGGCAGACGTTAAAGATATACCGCCGTTTTCATTAACTAATTTAACCGAAAAGCATATAAATAAAACAAATAATCTATCTTGTACGGCTTCTGCTATAGAGAATAAGAATATAAAATTCGAAATTAAAAACGGTAAAATCAATATTACGGATAAATTAACAGATACTCAATATAAGGATTTTATTTTAATTACGGATAGAGCCGATATCGGCGACAGTTACAATTTCGGCGGATTAAAGGGTGATAAATCTATTAAGGCAAAAATAGTTTCACATAAATTAAAAGAAAATAATACAAAACAAGCTGTTATGAATATCACATACGTCATTGATATTCCTGAAAATTCAACAGAAAAAGGGCGTTCTAAAAAAATAAATAAATGCAAACTCAATATTGATGCCATATTGAATAACCAATCGGAAATACTTGAATTCAAAATAAATTGGGTAAATAAATGTAAAAATCATATATTGCAAATTGGATTTAATTTAAAAGAAAAAATCACATCTTCAATCAGTGAGGATTTATTCGGGACGGTAAAAAGAAAATTTGATGCGGATTATGACCTGTATAAAAACCTTCCGGCAGCAAGAGGAAAAGAACTAAAACCAAATACTGCACCTATGCAGAGGTTTGTAAATACACAAAATTTTGCTCTTTTTACAAAAGGAAATTGCGAATACGAAGTAAATAAAAATACATTATTTTTAACACTTTTAAGAGCAACAGGAATAATTTCAAACCCCAAAAACACAACAAGAGGAACACCGGCAGGACCGCCTTTAGAAACTCCTAATCTTCAATGTATTGGGGAAAACTTTGCAGAAATTGCAATTGCATTTACAAAGAAAGAAAATAATCTTTTCAGACTGACAGAAGAGTTCTATCATTCGTATCTTTCTTTATTTACAAATAAAAAAGATACAAAGTTTATTGAGCATGACAATAATGAACTTATATATGCCATAAAAACGGAAGATAAAAAATTAGTAAAAAGAATATTTAATCTAAAAAAGAATATTATAGAAAATAAAATATAATTTTCAGAACATGCTTTTTCAATAAATTTATAAAAATTCTTCTTTGTTAACAAAAATTTTTATCAAAGTGGAAAGAAAAAACCCTTTAAATAGAGGGATTTAAACGTATTTAACATTTCGTAACATATTAAAAAAAATAGACTTGACATAATTTTTAGATATGTCATAATAATAATGTAAGATTTAAGTGTAAGCAAAACACTAAATGAAACATTACAACCCCGAACACATATAAACTCCTAAATAATAAACACAAAAGAGACCATTAGGATGCAGAAATAAACCACTCACAGTAGTGGCTTTTTTTTGCGTAAAAATAGGTTTTTGCATAAAAACAACTCCTGCCGTTTTATAAAAAATAATTAAAACTGTTCTATAAGTGTTAAAGTTACAATTCTTATTCATGTCTGTTTTTTTCGTTATGAACTCTTATATTAAGAATATGTAAAGGCACTGTTTGAATGTGCTACACTATTATTATAGGCAGTAGATAGAGGAGAAATATTATGATACCTATTTTGGATTCAAAAAGACAATATGCAAAAATCGGTAAAGAAATAGAAAAAGAAGTTATTGAAGTATTAGCTTCGGGTTCATACATTTTAGGTAAACACAATAAAGCATTACAAACAGAGTTTGCTGACTTTGTAGGTACAAAATATTCTGTCGGTTTAAACTCAGGTACTGATGCGCTTCATTTGGCATTAAGAGCATTAGATATCGGAAGAGGTGATGAAGTTATTACAACGGCATTTACCTTTGTTGCTACGGCAAGTGCTATCGGTTTAGCAGGTGCAACTCCTGTTTTCGTTGATATCAACCCCGATACTTTTAATATTGATGCAAATAAAATAGAAGCAGCTATAACCCCCAGAACAAAGGCTATAATTCCTGTTCACTTATACGGACAACCCGCTGAAATGGATAAAATTATGGACATTGCAAAACGTCATAATTTAAAAGTAGTTGAAGACTGCTGTCAGGCAATCGGCGCTGAATATAAAGGTCAAAAAGTAGGTTCATTCGGCGACTTCGGATGCTTTAGCTTCTATCCGACAAAAAATCTCGGCGGCATGGGCGATGGCGGTATGATTACCTGCAATGACGAAAAATTATATAACAGAATTTTGGCATTAAGAAATCATGGCGGTGCTATAAGATACTATCACGATGAATTAGGTGTAAATTCAAGATTAGACGAAATTCAAGCAGCTATTTTAAGAGTTAAAATGCCTTATATTAATGAATGGAATGAAGCAAGAAGAGCAAACGCAAAAAGATACAATGAAATGTTTAATAAATATCCTGAAATCTTAACTCCGAAAGAAATTGATAATTCATACTGTGTATATCACCAATATACAATCAGAATTGAAAATAGAGATGAAGTTCATAAATTACTTCAGGAAAACGGCATAGGTGCTATGATTTATTATCCTGTTCCGTTGCATTTACAAAAATTACATAAATCTTTAGGCTACAAAGAAGGCGATTTGCCGATGACGGAAAAAGATACAAAACTCGTTATGTCGCTTCCTATGTTCCCTGAAATTACACCGGAAGAACAACAAACTGTTGTTGATACTGTTGTTAAATGCTTAAACATGACAAAACAAGCGGTATAATATATTTTAAATATAAAAACGGTCCTGTTTATAGGACTGTTTTTTTACTATAATACAGAAACAACATGGTTACTAACAAAAGGAGTAAATAATGGATAATAAAAATATAAAACCGATACAAATAACAGCTTGTGTTATAGGTTTTTCAATCATTGCAGGTGCTGCAGCATATATAATTAACCCTGATTTTATTAAACAAAGTTTTAATACAATTCCTTATATTTCTCAAAAAGATGATAATGATTGTTCGAATTGTGTAGAAAAGAAGCCTGCAATATATTTATATCCCGAAGTTACTCAAAAGATTGAAGTTAAGCTGGATAAAACTATTAAACATAAAAATGTTGTGCCTAAATACAATAAAAAAACCGGCTGGGTTGTTGAAGATGAACATACAGGCAAAATCCGTGATTTACAGCATAAATATACACACTGTAAAAAAATTCCTTACAAAGAATTCCGTTTAGAATATGCTCTTGAAGCATGCCAGATTAATAAATA
>JAEEGL013802777.1_pt1 | contig 23077 bp, 14 predicted proteins | sample 9134231 | NCBI WGS metagenome assembly JAEEGL01 (sample SAMN16246548, study PRJNA631951) | gut metagenome | biome: gut microbiome; feature: rumen; material: fiber-attached | host: Bos | place: Iran: Karaj | collected 2018-10
ACTGCATCATGTGGATACTTATTATTATCTACATTTTGAGCGTGATCCTCTGCATAAAGCGTAATTGTAGTGATAAATATAAACTTCGTGGCGAATACACGCTTACTCAAGGAACGAAAAAAATCTGTACAGAAGAGATCAACGGACATGTGAGCAATCTTACAATTGACGTCGAAAAGGCTGAGTGCAACGTCGTCTTCAAACAGAAAAAATATATTTCGAAACTGTTCATTCCGATTCTGCATTGGAGTGTCGAGCCAAAATATGAGGTGACTGTCACCAATTCACAGGAATATAGTCTGAATGGAGGTGATGATTACACGTCAGGCGGTTCATCCACTATAAAATATTCCACTACGATACCATTGCAGATCAGAGATCCACGTGGAGGCAAAGACATCAATCTTGATATTGATGGAAACGTGTGATGAAATTAGAAATGCTGAATTCTAAATGCTAAATTGATTTTAAATAGAAAAAAATACACATAATATATGGCAAGAAAACATATTTTTATCGGCTGTGGAGGCGCAGGATCGAAGACTGTGGCTCTTATCAAGATGAAGGTGTATGAAAGCCTTCAGAATGTCAGTGGCAACCGTAGCAAGGTTGACGTGATGAATGACAACTACCGTTTTATGTTCATTGATACTGACGCCGGAGACATTGACAACCTTAATGAGAAATACCGTACCAAATATGAGAACGGACGTGTGAAGATGCTTTCCACGAACGAGCTTATAAACCTTGGAACACAGAATCCATACGTCATATATCAGAAAGCGAAAGCGGCTCAGGAGATCCAAATCAACAAGCGAATAATTGAAGCTTGTGATGACGACGTGGCAATGCACATGGATAACCGTGCCTTAAAATTCGGTGCTGGAGCATTCCGTTTGAAATCACGTACTGCGTTCGCCCGTCTTGCCGATCAGTTCTGTGAGAAACTGGTGAAGAATATCCAGGATTTGAATAAGATAGAGGATAACGCTGCCGACAACAACACAGTATGCTACTGGGTCGTTTGTTCAAGTTTGGGCGGCACTGGTTCAGGTATCATCAATGATGTGTTGTATTTTGTGAACATGATGCACAAGGCGACTATCGACGAGGCCGATCCAAAGGTTATACTTACAATGTATATGCCACAGTGGTATATCGACCACAATGGACGCAACGAGAAGTATCCACGCAATGCTTTCGCTGTGATGTCTGAGTTGGAGGCTGAGATGGCATGGTCAAAGAAACCGGAGACAGCCACCTTGTTCCACCGTCTGGCTCTAAACGATCGTTATTCACGCATCAATACGTCGCTACCATACAGACCATTTGAAGCGTTGATTCCTGTTGATTTCCAGACAGAAGCTGGAAACAATCTCGGTAATCTAGACAGTATGTATTCAAATACAGCTGAACTTCTTTGTTATCTTCACGATGGTCCTGGAGCAAGAGGTTTCGAGTCGTTCATGGATAACACCCGTGATGGAGAGGTCGCTCCAGGCACAGAGAAGAATTTCCTACTTCCGATGGGATATGTAGCGTTGAAAAAGCCAAGTGCTGATTTCGACGACTATATGAAATGCCGTATCCAGGCTGATTTGCTTGAACATTGTATCCTTGGAAAGTCAGTCAACGACAAGGCGAATAAAGTAGATTTGAATAAGGTTGTCGAGGATCTTATCAAAGACACTATCAATGCATATGTGCTTAATCCTGACGGAGATAACAACTATTTCAGCGAAATCCGCAGTCAGATGACACAGGCAATCAAGACTAATTTCTCTGAATCTCGTGCCGGAGTGATCGAGGGCGATAAACGAGTTGACAAGTTTGATGCAGGCAAGATGAATTCAGCGGTCAAGAAGACGACGCATAGTCTTGCTGATGTGATTGACGACCAGGATAATGATGCATTGCAGAAATCCACTCAGGAGGCACTTGAGCAGAAGATTTGGTCGTGTGTTGAGGAGATGGTCACAGCTATCGGTCTTCAGAACACTATCGCTGCTGTAGAGAGACTGGATGAAGAGTGCACATCTTTGTTCAACCACTACGACAAGGACAAAGATATGATTCAAGACTCAATCATCGCTGATTTCGCGTCGCATTTGCAGACAAAGAGCGAATTGAACCGTCAGAACACTAAATATGAGAAATCTTCAAGCAGCAAAGAGAAGAGTGATCTTGATTCAGCAAGAGAGAAGGCTGAGGAGAGAACTTTCCTTGAGATGGTTCATATCAACAATAATGCTGATGATATCGCCAATGTTTACAGCGTCTACAAGAGAGGCTTGGAACTTAAACGTGAGATTCTGATTGAAAACAAGATATTTGAACTTATCAAGTCGTTCTGCTATGGTGAGAATGGCTTCTTGGATGTCGTGGCACGTCATTTGAGAGCATTGTCTGAGGCTGCAAAGACCGCATTGTTGAGCGAGAAAGGACCCAAACAGAGCTTCAAGAATCTTGCGGAGACGTTCAGATCAAAGAAAGAGGATATCACTTCCGTCTACTTGCCTAATATATGCGAGTTCGCTAATGGCGACGGTTGGAAGAGAGACAACTTGTTTGCTGAGTATTATGAAAAATTGATTACTCCAGACAAAGAGGCTGTTTCTGGCAATGTACGTGTGCCTACAACAGAGGCTTTGACAGATTTCTTCCATACAATGAAGAACCAGATTGAGGCTGATTTGAAGAGTGCAAATTACATTGTGGAGTCTTTGGATGAGAATGGAGAGGCAACTCTAAAATCTAAGTTCTTCACCAACACAGAACGTAGCGCGGAGAAGACTATCGACGATATTATGAACTTCGCATACAAGGCATTTGGATTGATGTGCCGCAGAAATTCAGCTGTGAATGGATGGTACGACAAGAAATTGCCTGATTTGATCAATGAACTTACTACAGATCAGCTAGATGAGGTGACTAAACGACTTTCTCCAACATTGTTCTTCTCTTACAATATCGGTCAGATGGACGGTGTGCTTGAGCAGAGAGATTTCTGTGTGGCAGACAACAGAGACAATGCAAAGAAGGTGTTTAATTTCCAGGAGTCAAGCTCACAGAAGTTTATTGGCCATAGCAACTCTGAGTTGTTCTACATCATAACTGCCAAAACAGGAATGAATTTCGAGTACTACCGCACTTACCATAATATCAAGTCGGAATACGACAAATGTGATAAGAAAGAGTACTACCATTTCCATCAGGCATTTGCAAGAACAGGTGGAGACGTGGATGAAATCAAGAGTCTGTTGCCAATTGGTGCGTCAAACGCGACTATCGCAATGCTTAAATTGATGATTCTTGGTAATTATGACGAGTCTACAATGAAGAAATTCGTAGTGATTCCAGACAAATCATATTTGGAGGGTGTTTATGGTCAGACTCCATTCGAGGTGAAAAGCAATTCAGTAGTTTGGGCTACAGACTTGTCGCTTGAAATCCTTGGAGACAAGAAGATTCAGATCAACATAGCAGAGAAGGGACGTAAATACACTCCATGTTACTGCAATCTCTTCTATACAGAGTTGAGCAATGAGTTTGGAAAACGTTATTTGAGCGACCACTACGACAACTTCATTGAACGTTATATGCAGGCAGTCAACGCATTGGATAACAATATATTGGTTCAAGGATTCAATCAGGCGAAACAGAAAGTTGAGACACTTCTTGATGCCAAATATAGAGATGCACGAGCTGCACAAAGTTTCCAAGAGATGGAGACATTGAAAGAGATGTTGCGAGTGCTTAACGACAAATTCAAGACATTCGAGGATTTCACTTGTAAAGACTGATGACACCTGTTTGGGTAATAAATCTTAATGAGGATATAGATGTTCGCAAGAGGTTGGCGGAAAATCTCCGCAAACTTTCTCGCGAGCAACGTCACTGTTGGCGTGTGACCAACCTTGCCAATCGTCGTTGCGTCGGAGGAATAGAAGACAAAGATTCCTTTGATGCGACAATTGATTATACGGTGAGGGAAGGGCAGCGTATGGTGAACTATTTCCTAGAAAAGGGATTTCCGTTCATCAATCTTCAGGTTTGTATTCTCGGTAATGCGGAAGAAAAACTGACACAGCAGATTTTCCATCTGTTGCCATCCATTCTGCATGAAAAATTCGGAAACATACTTTCCACTCATCTAAATCGTGGATTGGAGCAGACGGGAATGTTGTGTGTGAAGGAGTCAATCAACCAATCTCACGACTTGCAGCATAAACGCAGATGTGTGAAGTTTCTTGAACAACTCAATGTTATGATGGCAAAGAAAAAGTTTGCCAGAGTTGTGTTGTATCAGGAGAATCAGTACGTTGCGAACAGATTCTATTGTCAGCTGCAAACCAATGAGTTGACAGATTTGTTGTTCCAATATATGTTGTCGGTATACTTCTGTGGAGATAACGATGCCACAGTGTTTGGCAACGATCTCGCCACACAGAATGGCTACTATTCACTTGGCGCGGCATCCGTCTTCTACGATGGCAAGGCCCAACATAATATGTATGCTTGGGATATACGCCGCAATCTGCTGAAAGCGATGTTGCGTGACAAAAATCTCAATTATGATTTTATTAATGATGACATAGCTGGTGATGACGAGATAGCGCGTAATGTGGCAAAAGTGGGTGGAAAACTAAAGTCAGGATGCGATTTGGGTGACGTCTTCAACAAACTTTATGAGAATCCAGATCCACATCCGATTTATGATTTCTACAGATACAATCTGTATCGTGACTATTTCCAGACATATCTGAAACATCTTCCGCCGACACTGGTTAAACGACACCAGCAGATTTCATATTCGTTGAGATACAAATCTATCGACACGATGGTGAAGAATCGTGAAGCAATCTATGATCGTGCCGCAAGCACAATCCGTGAGTCTGCCTCATATTTTATTGGAAGTTCATATAATCCGGATGTCACTCTGCCTCAGACACTTGCGTATTATGACGCCATGCAGGAAGAGATCTGCAAGTATAAGGAGCGTGCAAAAGAGGATAAAGAAGATATTGTCAAATGTCCGAAGTTTATCAACGATTTCTATCTGGATTTTAAGGATGACACAGAGAGAACGACCCAGCAGAGAAACTTGGATTTGGTGAAAGAGTTGAGTTCCATAATTGAATATGAGCCGACGTTGCTCGGATTGATAGCAAGGACAGCTGTGTTGAGTGTCGTGATTGTGTTTTCAACCATCTATTTTGTTCCTTATCTGTTGGAGCAGATGTCGGATTCAATAAAGGAATTGTCTGAATATAGCGTTTATTATAATGTGATGAATTCAGAATACTCATGGGTTTGGGTGACGGTAGGAGCGATAATTCCGTGGATAGCATCTTTTGTGAAATACTTCCGCAATCATAAGTATGTGACGAAATTGAAGAAGATGCTTCTTGCCAACACATTGCTTGAAGTCAACAACAATATGCGTCAGGATTATGAGGATCAGGTGGATTATCTCTACAATGATCTTTACGATTTCTGTTCCCAACAGAAACGACATGTCATGAAGCTTATTGATAAGGCCAAAAACGAGTTGACGATGGAAAAACCTGATTGGTGGACAGTTGATGTGAAGGAGACAATGTTCAACCAGCATCTCACCCAGGCTAAGTTTGAAGGAGAACCGTTGGTGAAAAATCAAGAATTGGTTGAGCCGATGCTTTATCTGAATCGTAGGACTCGTAAATTATCTGAACTTACGAAAGAGGATTACAAGGATATGCTGCAGAAATTGTTTGCTGACAAGTTCATATCTGAGATTGTGACACTTCCAGGAAACCGTTTGTTTGGCAAGGAAGACGCTGATTATGAAGCAGAAAAAGCCACAGAGGATTACGAGATGTTGCACCGTCGCATAGAGAAATGCTTCACGGATAATCTGCCGAATGTACCAAAAGACTTCGCTGATTTCCATCGTGATTATGCCGACTGCATCACATTCCGTCCGCTTTACAAGATGGCCGAAATCAACGGTATGTTCATCACTACGAATGAAGAGGAACCAATGTTGCTTCGTGCCGCGGATAAAGAGTTTGCGGCAAAGGCCAGACATGAATTGTTTGAAATGGATGAAGCACGCAGATATGAGGTTGATCCATTGGTTTGCAGACAGTATAATACAGATCCATATCTGTTTGTTGTCACATGGCAAAAAATTGAGGATCAGATAGATTGGAGGTTGAAATGTAATTATGAGGAGGAAGATAATCTGATTCAAGAAGCACCGTCTTCTTATAGAGATGAAATTTTTAGCCAATATATAGAAGATTCAACAGAGGAAGAGTTTACTCCATGGGATGCACTTGGAGGAATTAATTATGAATACAAGGCATGAGTGATCTAATATTGATGATATTGGGTGGAATCCTGATCCCGACGCTCCTTTATGCGTTGGGTTGCTTTATATGGTACCGGTTGTTTCCACGTGCGATCGGCGAAAAATGTCGTATTGTGCGTGAAGACGATTCATTTGCCATTTATGATTATTATTTCCCAAAAACGGTAAATCCGGTCGGACATATCTACATCAGAAATAATAAGGCGGAAGTCCATATCAGGAAAAATTTTGAAGACGACGTGATTGTCGACTACGAACCTACTGAATCGTGGATAGTAAACGATGAAGTGTTCAAGGGATGTCTGGTAGGAGAGACTGGTGCAGATGAGTCCGTTGGAAAATTGTCGTTTGAAGCGATAAAAAATTGGTTTTCAGCTTTCTTTTCATGTCATTATTATAAAACTACAATCGTTAAACCATCATCAGATGATGGTCTTGTTGTGCCAGATGATGTTGATCTTGATCCGGAAGATGATGTTGCTGCACCGACCAACAGCGCAGAAACAAAAGATGAAGACAGAGAAGATTACAAAGTAAGGGAGTATGGAAAACTAAAAAAGGATTTGGAGAATTTGTTCCCAATGCGTAAACTGCTGTGTGGATACCTCGCTATCAAAGAAGATATCCGTAGACGACTCGACACAACAGTGGCAGATGGAAGATACACACGTCATAAACCGTCAATAGCAGATACATCCATCCTTTCGCTCTTGATTTTTATCGTGGTTTTCATTGTTAAAGAATTGATAGTCCCATATCCTGCAGAGGACAAGTGTACGATAAGATTTCTTCCTCATGGAATAGCTATGTTGTTGACATTTTTACTCATTTGGTTTATCATGCATGAGATTCATGTCGAATTGTCTTTCAAGAATACAAAATTCACACAGTTTTTGAAACTGTTGAACAGGGGCACGGGGTTGAGAAACACATGCATATTTGTTATAATTTTTGTTGCCATTGGATACTATTATTATTTTAAAATAGATCTGAATTGGATTATCCTATTGTTCTTGTGTATTATCGTTAGAAACTCTACTATTGGGAATAAATTCAAACCATGGAAGGTTGATGATCCGTTGGTGCCTATGCTCAAGCAAAATGAAATTGATGATAATAGAGTAGACGACGGTGCTGACGATCCGAATCCGAATACAAATCTGTTTGCGATCAACAGTTATGATTGGACAATTTCAGGAATGAAAGCAAACAATAAATGCGTGCTTCGTCTGAAGTTTGACAAAGAGAAGATGTTGAGATTGACAGCTGGTTATGATAATTCAGAACTGTTGAATTCCGACGGGGATCCTGCTGATGTGGCAAAATATTTCGTCGAGGAGGAGAAAGATTCACTGCATATGAAAAAGATCTGCTGGTTTGTGGACGAGACAACTATTGGACGAGGATTGTCTAGTGTGCAGAGGATGCAGATGATACTGGATTTTGTTCAAGACAGAGAGTCCTTTGAAAGAGTGGAGAACAGTTTGACATCTGGCAGACTCCGTTCTGCGGAAGAGATACTCTACAGCAAAAAAGCGACAGCCATGGATCGTGCGATGCTTGCTGCAACAATTTATGCAACAATGGATTACAAAGTCAATATACTTCAGTCGCGAGACGGACGAGTAGCGTTGGAAGTGGCGGAAAAAGAGAATGTTTGTCCAGATTTGTGTGGCTCGATACGCAATGATGTCTTCTCCTACAACGACAATGTATATTATGTATGCGATATGCAGACGGATAAATTTGTGATCGGAACAATCCCGTCTTTCAAAAAGAGTGATTTTGTGAGAAGAATTGTGATTGCGTAAAACTGCCGAAGCAAACCACAGATGCATGAACTATGACATTAGAGGCTGTCATGACAATAAATGTAACATTTTAGATAAAAATGGGATGGATTGTCAACCATCCCATTTGTCTGTATTGAATATCCAAATTTATAAATAATGCTTTTCTGATAAGTAATCAGAGATTTTCTTGATAAAAATTTTTGTCGGTTCGATTTGTGGCATTACATCTTCTTCGTCAAGAAAAAAATTGTCACTGTAGTCTCCTGTTTGTCTTTGCGTAAAAAGACGTTGGTATAATCTATGATCTTCTTTTGTGAATTTTCCGGTCTTTACAAAATGAAGTCCAAACATTGTTATCACGCCATTGTGAGTATGTGTTTCGTGGTTTTCACTGATTAACAAGGCAGTAACTGCATAATATGCAGCATAGTATAGCCTGTTAGCAATCAAATCCCAAAATTCATTGGCAATATTTGCTTCCACCTGTTTTAATGCGTTTTCAGCTTTCTCCAATCTGTAACTTACGATGGCTTGTCTTTCTTCTTCTGTCAGCATAGTATTCTACCTTCTTTTTGTATATTCTTAAACAGAGGAAGATATGAAAATTTTGTCCAGTTTTCAGATGTCTGTAGAATTGGGTTGATAACAGCATCGTATTGTAAACCTAAATCGTAGAATGGATCAGCAAATTTGCAATAGTCTTCGTGTCTGATTTTATCTGTATTGACAACGACAAGAATGTCCCAGTCTGAATCAGAACGAGCGTCACCTCTTGCTCTTGATCCAAACAATATGAACTTGGCTAAGCCTGAGTTTTGCTTTGCAATGTTGAGCAACCCTTGTTCAATTTCTTTGTCGTGATTCATAATCCGTCGATTTTGTTGTACAAAAATACAAATCCTATTCAAAAAAGCTTTATGTCAATACAATAAAAAAAACGTTTTTTCGTTATCTTTGTAAAGAATAAACAAAAATTGAAGGGTATGAAAAGGAGTGTTTTGACGGCATGTTCGATTGCCATTTTTTCATCATTGCTTCTGTCATGCAAGGAGCAGACAAAGCTTTCTTCCGATAACGATAGTACTGCTTTGTTGAGAGAGTCTACTGCGGTTAATTCTTCAAGTTCTTCAGCAAAATATGTCTCGACGGGAGTTGATTTCACTGTCGCAGCAGAGAAATCGCTTAATTCGGTTGTCCATATCATCACATATTCCAAAGGCAGACAGTCGAATGTCGTGACTCTGGAGGATTTGTTCGGTTCATTCTTCGGACAGCCACGTCGCCAGCCACAAAACACAAATCCAAGACCGGTTGGCTCTGGTTCGGGAGTGATACTTGACAATCTCGGCTACATAGTGACAAACAACCACGTAGTGCAGGGTGCCGACCGTGTGACTGTCACTCTTAATGATAAACGAGAGTTTGAAGCACAAATCATAGGTTTGGATCCATCAACAGATTTGGCCTTGCTTAAAATAGAGGCAGAGGATCTTTCTCCAATTGAAATTGGCAATTCCGACAATCTGAAAGTAGGAGAGTGGGTGTTGGCGGTGGGTAATCCGTTTAACCTCACATCAACAGTGACAGCTGGAATTGTGAGTGCCAAAGGTCGTAATATCAATATTTTGTCTGGAGACATGAAGATAGAATCATTTATCCAGACAGATGCAGCAGTGAATCCAGGAAACAGTGGAGGAGCGCTTGTGAACTTGAATGGAGAATTGGTCGGCATCAATTCCGCCATTGCCTCACAGACAGGCTCATTCGCAGGATATGCGTTTGCGATTCCTGTGTCGATCATGACAAAGATTGTGTCAGACTTGAAGCAGTTTGGATCTGTACAGAGAGCGTTGCTTGGAATTGTGATAACAGACATCTCAAACGAGTTTGCAAAAGCCAACAATGTCAACCGTCTGGATGGAGTTTTTGTTGTGGAAGTCGGACAAAATGGTGGAGCAAAAGAAGCCGGAATGCAGAACGGAGATGTCATCATTGCCGTCGACAACGCTAAAGTGAAATCAGTGGCTGAGATCCAAGACAGATTGACGCGATTCAGCCCAGGCGATGAGGTGAAAATCACCGTCGACAGACAGGGTGAGATCATGACATTCAATGTCAGATTGCACGGCACAAACGAGTATCAGCTTAATACAAACGAATAATCAAAACAAAAACATCTGCAAAATTGACTATCGGATATGGGTTTTCTTAAAAATTTCTAAAAATCAAATTCACATTTTCAAAGAACCCGTTTTTTGATTATTTTTGCAGAAAAATAAAATTTGCGTAACTAAAAACAAAAAAAGGATATGGGAGAACTAGAAAATTATTCAAAAGAAGAGAGAATCAATAGCTCTACTTCTGAAGGTCAGTATGTTGATCATGAGAATGTAGCTCTATCAAAATATATGACATCGGTTTATAAAATGATGTGTTATGCATTGCTTTTGACTGGAGCTTCTGCTTGGGTAGTGGCACATTCTGAGACATTGCGCAACATTTTCCTTGGCTCATTCTGGATTTGGGCATTGGTTGAGCTTGGTCTTGTCATCGCAATCAGTGCAGGAATTCAAAAGTTTGAGGCTAAGACATTGAATATCTTGTTTGTCATATATTCGATTGTAAACGGTTTGACATTATCTGCGATATTCCTGGTTTATGAATTGGGATTGATTGAGACGGCATTCTTCATAACCGCAGGTACATTCGGAGCATGTTCATTCATTGGATACAAGATTAAGAAAGATCTTTCTACTATCGGAAGAATAGCATTCTTCATTTTGATTGGAGGAATCATCGCTACAATCGTAAATTTCTTCATGGCTAGTTCTACTTTAGATTGGATAATAAACTACGCTATGGTAGGTGTATTCGTGGTTTTGACTGCGTATGACACACAGAAATTGAAGAATGGAGGTTTCCACTATTTGGCAGAGGAAGATCAGCAGAGATGGGTAGTGTATGGCGCTTTGGAGCTATACTTGGACTTCATCAACCTATTCCTTTATATCTTGAAAATTTTAGGACGAAGCAGAGACTAATTAAAAATGGATAAGAACAGATTTTTAGTTATTATGGCTGGTGGAGCAGGCACACGTTTTTGGCCATGCTCACGTTCGAACAGACCAAAACAGTTTTTAGATTTCTTTGGCACTGGCCGAACTCTTTTGCAGCAGACATTTGATCGTTTTGCAAAGATCATACCTACTGAGAATATCTTTATTGCGTCTAACGTACAATATAAAGATTTGATTCTAGAGCAGTTGCCAATGTTGACAGAACGTCAGTTGCTTTTGGAGCCAGCACGTCGCAACACAGCGCCTTGTATTGCATACGCAATGAACAAGATAGCGTCGTTTAATCCAAATGCAAACGTTGTGATCGCACCGTCGGACCATTTGGTTTTGAAAGAGCAGGAATTTCTAAACACAATTGAGAAAGGTTTGAACTTCACTGCCAATAATGAGGTGTTGATGACACTTGGTATCAAGCCATCCCGTCCAGAGACAGGATACGGATATATTCAGATCGAGAACGGATCATCCACAGATTCAATATTCAAAGTGAAGACATTCACAGAGAAGCCAAATCTTGAGTTGGCAAAGATATTCTTTGAAAGCGACGAGTTTTTGTGGAATTCAGGTATGTTCTTGTGGAATGTGAAAGCTATTTCGAATGCGTTCGAGCAGCATGAGCCAGAAATTTGGAACAAGTTTAAGGCTGGCAGCAGCTATTACAACACACCAAAAGAGCAGGAATATATCGATTCGATTTATCAGACAAGCAAGAATCTTTCGATCGACTATGCGATCATGGAGAAAGCACAGAATGTGAATGTGATAGCGGCCGATTTCGGATGGTCAGACCTTGGCACATGGGGCAGTCTTTACGATTTGTCTGACGCAAAAGATGAGAATCAGAACGCCACATTGAAGGGTAGGGTGAAATATCATAATTCAAAAGGAAATGTGATCAGCCTAGCTGAAAACAAGATCGCGATCGTGGAAGGTTTGGATGATATGATTGTTGTAGACGACGATAATGTTCTGCTTATTTGCAGAAAGTCGGAAGAACAGCATATCCGCGATTATGTAAGTGAAACAAAAGAAGCTTTTGGAGAAGATTATATTTAACAATTAATCAATATGGGTGGACGTGAGTCCACCCAAGTTTTTTATTTTAGAAAAAGATGAGTTCTTTTTACGTTGCGTTTGTCGCACTTATTTTGGGCTATTTCTTTTACGGAAAGTTTGTTGAGAACGTCTTTGGCCCAGATCCTAAGAGAGTTACTCCAGCTATTGAGAAGCAGGATGGAGTTGATTTCATGCCATTGCCAACATGGCGAATCTTCATGATTCAGTTTTTGAACATCGCAGGTCTCGGACCAATTTTTGGTGCCATTATGGGTGCTAAGTTTGGTGCCGCATCTTACTTGTGGATTGTGTTCGGTTGTATTTTCGCTGGAGCCGTACACGATTATCTTGCAGGAATGATGAGTTTGAGAGAGGGCGGAGAGAGTTTGCCCGACATTATCGGCCGTCATCTTGGAATGAACGCAAAAAAGATAATGCGTGTCTTCACTGTGATCTTGATGATTCTTGTAGGAGCAGTGTTTGTAAGTGGTCCATCGGCTATTTTAGGAAAATTGACATCTCTTGATCCAACTATATGGTTCGGAGTCATTTTCATCTATTATATCTTGGCTACATTGTTGCCAATAGACAAAGTTATTGGAAAGGTTTATCCACTATTTGCTATCGCATTGATTTTTATGGCTGTAGGAGTGTTGGTTATGTTGGTCAAGACAAATCCAGCACTACCAGAGATTTGGGATGGTTTGGAGAACACACATCCTGCAGGAGAGGATGCGATGCCTTTGTTCCCAATGATGTTTGTGAGCATTGCATGTGGAGCTATCAGTGGATTCCATGCCACACAGAGTCCGCTTATGGCACGTTGTATGACAAATGAGAAACATGGTAGACCGATCTTCTACGGTGCTATGATCACAGAGGGTATTGTTGCTCTTATTTGGGCTGCCGCTGCCAACTATTTCTTCAACGAGCATGGTATGGAAGAAAACAATGCCGCACTGATTGTTGATAATATCACAACGAATTGGTTGGGTCAAGTAGGTAGTGTATTGGCACTTTTAGGAGTCGTTTTTGCACCGATCACCAGTGGAGATACAGCATTGAGAAGTGCACGTCTGATCGTTGCTGATTTCTTGAATAAAGAGCAGAAAACAATCAAAAGCAGATTGGCAATCAGTTTGCCTATCTTTGCAGTCACATTGATTGTGTTGATCTACAGTGTCAGCGACAAAGAGGGGTTCAATCTGATCTGGAGATATTTCGCATGGTGTAATCAGGCATTGTCGGTATTCACATTGTGGGCGATCACCGTCTACTTGAGAAAAAGAGGAAACTATTGGTGGGTGACATTTGTGCCAGCAATCTTCATGACAATGGTTTGCTCTACATACATCTTTATCGCTCCTGAGTGTTTGCATCTCGACAAAACGATCTCATATACAGCAGGAGCTGTAGTGACAATCATGACTGTTATGGTCTTCTTGAAAAATATGAAATCTAAAAAAGATTCAAGTAATTTGATTGAGAAATAAATTCTGATGTGAAATATTGATGTAAAGAGACGCGGGGAATCGCGTCTCTTTTTGCGTTTTACAAATCAAAACACAATCGGTTTTTGAAAGTAACTATTTCGTCATATACGCCTCTTTGGGCAAGCCTTCACCTTTCTCATTAATATAATAAAGACGGCCCTTATATTTCACAACACCTACTCCATGCATAAAAGCAAGGACATCATCCAAACAGAACGGCACAACAATCTTCTTCGTCTCCATATCAAGCAATCCCCACTTATCATTTACCTGATATGCATCCAATGTACAGTCCGTTCCTTCATAATGCCAACCGAAATTTTCAACAGCTAAACGCTTGTGTAATATCATTGGCTGTATCTCTTTTCCCTTAAAGTCATAGAAAGCAATATGTCTAATTGAGTCTTCTAAATTTGAACATTCTAAAGCATTATGATCAACATTACAGTCAGAATACTTCATAGGTAAAATAAATTTGCCATTTTTATCAATTAATCCAGCCTTGCCAGTATGAACAATTTTGAATTTGCCATTTTGTATTATTCTAGCCTTTTCAGTATCTACAACTTTGAAAAATTCATCTGCTTTATCTCCAATCCAAGGCGAAAAATCTTTTGCAGGACAATCATGTTTAAATTCTACATCTTCATAAGGACCAGATATAATTTTTCCTTTATTATCTTCCAACGTCCATTTATTTCCCATCAGATGCCATCTTTTATTCTTAGAAACTTGAACATAATCTGTTTTGTTTCCTTTAGAATCATATAACCCAAAAATCAAAGAATAAGAATTTTCTTTTTGTTCCATCTTTTCAGTCAAAATAGTGCCAAATTCAACTGTGGTTGAAGTTTGATAATCATTTTGTTTGAATATAAGGTTTCCATTCTGGTCAAAGACAGATCCTCCATAAATCCATCTTCCATCTTCACATTTATACACAGCAGATGGCCTTTCATTCACCAATGGTATAACTATCTTTCCCGATTTATCTACAGCACCCCACTTATCCCCTTTTCTAACAACAGAGATTCCTAAATCTCTGTTCTTCATATAATATTTAAAATTCTTTTCAACAAGAAGTTTGGCCGTGTTATAATTATGTGTCACCTGATCAAAAGAGCAAACATCTTTACCATGATTGTCAATCATATGCCATTTAGAATCACTTTCAAAAAATTGCCAAATATTATGGTTTATAAAAAAATGATAATCATCAGGAGCAGACAAAGGCACAACTTCATTCGAGTTCACATCTATAATACCCCACTTATCATCTTTAGAAACTCGTGCATAACCATCCACAAAGTACGAAATATAATCATATTTCCCTTTTTCTATAACAACATGTCCCTTATAATCAATAGTATAAGGACTACGATCTATATAATCACTTATAACTATTGGATATACTCCATCTAAATTCAAATCATTTCTGACGAGAAGAGGGTCTCCTACTTCATTAACACCATAAAAATCAAGATTAGAATTAAACATTATGTTTGTTGTTTTTGGACCCTTGAATATTATATCACCATCAATATTAACCAAATAAACACTATCTTTGCTTCCTTTGAACAACGCCACATTCATATTGTAGCGAAAAAGAGGGAGTAACGAATCAGGCAAAGTGTTTATCTTAAAAACACCATTTCCAGACAGTGCATTAACAGATATAGAAATAATAGAAATAAATGTCAACACTGCCAAAAATTTATTTTTCATTTCAATCAAAATTTGTTTTGTAATTTATAGTAGGAACTTCCATTTATAAGAACGACAATGTTAATTGACCCTATTTTGAAGAGTGGAAGGAACAAAAAAAAGGGCAGGGAAGAAGCCTGCCCTTATAGATTCATTTATTTTCCTTCAAATTTGACAGCGATCTCGATTTGACCGATTTTACGTCTGTTGTAATTGTAAGGATCGCTTATCACTTTGATGATACCGAATTTTCCTTCTTGTGTTTTGAATCCAATGAGAGTTCCTCCCGGCCAACCTGAACCATCTGAAAAATATATGTCTGATGATTTGTCGAGTTGGTTTCTTACAATCTTCGCTGATTCAAACACATGCTGCAGACCAGGAACTGTTTTTAATGAATCAAATTTCGAAGATGTAAAATTATCAGGAAGATTGTAAAAAGTTGTTATACGTTTTTTGTATTTAATCGCAGTTCTACGCATGAAATCAACTGATGTCGGTCCTGCAAAAAAATATTTTGGCCACTCTGACACAGAATGGTTCGCATAATCAAATGAAGAGATATTAGGAAATTCTTCTGAAAATTTATTATCTGAATTTTCAAAATCAAAAATATGTTCTGGATCATAATAAGCGAAAGCGATATCAAAATCAGACTCAGATGCAAATTTTTTAAGAGAATCTTTATCTTCGATTTCATCAAGAGGAACGATCTTCATGTCGTTAATACTCAATAGCATTCTTGTACCATATTCATTGTCCATCACAAACTCACCGTAGCGAACATCTTTAGTTTTTTGAATCTCTTCCTCTTCTTTACAAGAAGAGACAAAAAGGACTGCTACAATACCCATCGCACATAGCGATAAAAACTTTTTTAACCTCATGTTTTTTTCTTTAATTATTTTTACGTCGCAAAATTATATGTTATTCTTGTTTCTGCAATCATAGTTTGCTGTTTTTTTTGTTAAAAAAACTAAAAAGATACGACTAAAAGCTATTTTTTATATATGAATAGCAATTTGTAATTATTAATCGAGTAGAACGATATTATACATTAACAAATAAAAAAGCCCGACATATAAATGCCGGGCTTCTGAATTTATTGTGATAGCTGATTAGTAAGTCACAGTCATTGTTAGATCACTACCTGCTACCTCAGCACCTGCAAAATCTATTATATTACAGATTATAGCATTCTCATTAGCAATGTATACAAAATGTTTTACATCCTTTAATGGAAGAAGACTTTTTCCTTCTGTAGCCAACTTGTCTTCAATGTCACCTTTGACATATGAAAGAGCAGAAGTTAGATATTTATTGTATTCTTCATCAGTTAGTGTAACAAATTTTCCTGCTCCCTTCAAATGAGCAACTGTAGATGTAAGCTCTGTTTTCTCAAATGGGACAAACTCAATACCATAGAAATACTTGTTAACAGAATCTAACTTTGCAATAATTGAATTTGAGAGATTTCTGTTAGCAGAAGATGTCTTTCCTGTGCTAACAACAGTAAAGTTTCTAGCCTTACCGTTGATAGACAATGCGTAAGAACCTTCTATAGCAGGGAATGTGATGCTGTAGATAGAGTCTGTGATAGAAGCGTTGTTTGAAACGTTAATCTTTCCAAGGAAAGTGTTAGAAACAGTGAATGATACAGATGCTGGATCTACCATTGTCTTGTTGCGAAGAACCACGTCAACGCTGATGCTGTCTGAATTTACACCATTCTCAAGCAATGTGTTTGCTTTGATTGTATCTTTTAGAGAGTCAGGTGTTGAATTGTTAAGTCTGAAAGTGAACTGATCTGGATACACAATCTTCTTTGGTGTTGAGTCAACTGGAACCACTGGAGCTGGTTCTGGTTCAGGATCGTCATCGTCCTTATTACAAGATCCAAGTGTCATAACACCTGCTACTGCTGCCATAAGGCAAAGGAGTTTACCTCCATTTAATGCTTTGATAGTCATTGTTCTTTATTTTTTGTTATTTTATAAATTTCTGGACTAACATCCTGAACTATATTTCAGGATTTCATTCAAATGCAAAATTATCAATTTGTTTCATACAAAACAAATTTTTGATTGAAATGTTTTCTGGCAGATTGAACATTTTATTCGCTGTTTTTCAGATTCAGAACGAAAAGTTATAAAATGTAACGTATTTATTTTACAACATGAATATTTGTGTCTTATTTCGTGATTGAACATAACATATTGTTATGAAAATTATATTATATTAACATTCAAACTGATGTATTATTGGGTAATATTATATATATTTGTAGCCACTAATGTGAAGACAAAAAACAATTAAGATATCAAAATGAAAAAATTATTCGCTATTGCACTAGCAATGTCGTTTGCAACATCTCTATTCGCACAGGAAAAAATTGATAGAGAGCATGTTGTTAAAGGTAAGATGGTTACCGCAAAAGGAGACACTTTGGACGGATACATTCGTGAAATGGTTCTTCCAACATTTGCACAGATGAAATATGCATACGAGAATCCCAATACTATTTCACATGCTGATGTTGAGTTTGGATGCGAAGTGAAATTTATTTCAAAAAAGGACTTCGATTCTAAAAAACATGTTCACGAGAACGACTACACTAAGTGTAAGCCTGAAAAGTACAAGGGGTATGTATATAATTATAATATCAAATCTCTTGCCATTCCATTCACTTCATTGCCTGTAAAAGACGGTAAGAAAGTAAAAACTTGTTTTGTTAATGTTAGAGAAGAGATCACCAAAGGAGAATATTTTGTGAAATACTACAAACCTATTGGCCGAAAGGTGAATATAGGAGGATTTGGTAACACAATGACTGCTAATGATGATGATATGATGGAATATACACATCCTCACGAGGCTATCTATTTTAAGGATAAGAATGAAGTGATTTTGGTAAAAGATATCGATCCTGTTGAGTTCTATCAGACTCGTTGTCCTGAGGTTTACGACAAGTGGAATATGGGAACTTACATAGATTTGAACCGTGCGTCTAACGCATTTGACAAAGTTGATCAAGTATTCCGAATGGGTAAGGCTAAGATTGATGTAGCTCAGAATGAGGCTCGTGTAAAGGCATTTTACGATTATTTGGAGATATGTGCCAAGAAGAAGAATGAGCAATAATGCTTAGACGCTAAAATCTGCGTCTAATCGATAAAAATTAAGCACGGTGCTGTTTTTCAGTGCCGTGCTTAATTCTTAAATTATGGCTAGTAAAATATATATAGAAACATATCCATATCTAAATTCATAAATATTAACATTAATTTAACATTTTCTTAAATCATAATTTATATTTTTGTGAAGTCTCTAATAGACATAGAATTTTTAACACTATAAAAACATGAAGAAAATATTTGCTATTGTATCAGCAATGTTATTTACGACTTCTCTATTTGCACAGGAAAAAATCGATAGAGAGAGAGTTGTTAAAGGAAAAGTGATCACTACAAAAGGAGACACTTTGGATGGTTATATCCGTGAGATGGGATTGCCTACACTACAGCAGATGCGCTCAGCCAGTAGTTCTACTGTTGCAACTATGGATGCTGAATTCGGAAGTAAAGTAAAATTTATTTCTGAGAAAGATTTCGATGCAAAAAAACATATTCACGAGAACGACTACACTAAGTGTAAGCCTGAAGATTTTAATGGATATATATATGATTATACAAGAAGAAATCTTAAGTTCACTTCTTTACCTGTAAAAGATGGAAAAAAGACAAAGAAAAGCTTTGTTCAGATTTCAAGTCAAATTGGAGATGGAGAATATTTGGTGTACTATTATAAACCGTATGGCACTAAAGTAGCAGGTGGTGGTTTGGACACACCAACAGATGCAGAATTAGAACAATATACACATCCTCACGAGGCTGTATATTTCAAGGCTAAGAATCTTGTTGTGTTGGTTAAGGATATTGATCCTGTAGAGTTTTATGAGACTCGTTGTCCAGAGATTTATGACAAGTGGAATTTAGGAACTTACATGGATCTAAATCGTTCCTCAAATTCGAAATTAAATAAATTTGACGATAAAGTAGATCAAATTTTTAGTTTTGGCAAGAAAAAAGTAGATACGGTTCAAAACGAAGCTCGTCTAAAGGCATTTAATGATTTTATTTATAAATGCTCTAAATAAATTATAATGACTAAATTAAGCACGGTGCTGTTTTCAGTGCCGTGCTTTTTTATGACCAGCAAGAAAATATATAGAAGCACGTGATAACCTACTAAAGTAATAAATTTAGCAAATAAAGAAATTTTAATAGATCTAATGGTGGTGGAAAATTAATAATACTTGGAAAGATTGAATGTCATGAAAAAAAGATAAAAGAAAGAAACGATGCAAGGATGAGATGACTTCTAGTAATTCCAAGAAGTCGGATGAAGATATCAAAAAAATGAATGATATGATTGATAAGTTTGAAATAAAATGACGGTGAAATAATCGTTCATAATATATCATTACAAAACAAAAAGAGCGGCATTTTGCAATGCCGCTCTCATTGTTATAATGGATTATCTATTAATATTCCATTTTGCTCATACGAACGTAGCTCTGGTAACGCTTCTTAGCCATTTCCTCGCTTGCGTTGAACAACTCCTGAGCCTCAGAAGGGTACATCTTCATTACAGAAGCGTAACGGTTCTCTCCCTTCAAGAAATCCTGGAACTTAGTGTAGTCTGGCTCCTTAGAGTCAAGAGTGAATGGATTCTTACCCTCTGCCTCAAGAGCTGGGTTGAATCTCCATAGGTGCCAGTAACCGCACTCAACAGCCTTCTTCTCCTCAGCCTGTGCCTTACCCATACCTGCCTTCAAACCGTGGTTGATACATGGTGCGTAAGCGATAACCAAAGATGGACCGTCGTATGCCTCTGCCTCCTTCAATGCCTTCAAGCACTGTGCAGGATTAGCTCCCATAGCGATCTGAGCAACGTAAACATAACCGTAAGTAGTTGCGATCATACCAAGGTCTTTCTTACGTACTCTCTTACCTGATGCAGCGAACTTAGCGATAGCACCAAGTGGAGTAGCCTTAGATGACTGACCACCTGTGTTAGAGTAAACCTCAGTATCAAGTACTAGGATGTTTACATTCTTACCAGATGCGATAACATGGTCTAGACCACCGTAACCGATATCGTATGAAGCACCGTCTCCACCGATGATCCACTGGCTTCTCTTGATCATGTAACCCTTAAGCTCTGACAACTGCTTGCAGTGGTTGCACTTATCTTTGTTAGCATCGATCATTGGGAACAACTTGTCGCAGATCTCAGATGATTTAGCAGCGTCGTTCTTGTTCTCGATCCATGACTTGAACAACTCCTTAGCGTCTGCTGGTGTGCAGTCTGAAGCGATAGCGTCGTTCATTACAGCCTCAATTCTTGCACGCATCTTCTCGTTTGCAAGCTCCATTCCTAGACCGAACTCACAGAAGTCCTCGAACAAAGAGTTAGCCCAAGCTGGACCGTGACCCTTCTCGTTAGTTGTGTATGGAGTTGAAGGAATTGAACCAGAGTAGATTGAAGAACATCCTGTTGCGTTAGCTACGATCTCACGCTCACCGAACAACTGAGAAATCAACTTAACGTATGGAGTCTCACCACAACCTGAACATGCTCCAGAGAACTCGAACAATGGAGTAGCCAACTGGCTGTTCTTAACATTAGCTGTGATATCAACTAGGTTCTGCTTTGACTTAACGTTCTTAACTGCGTAATCCCAGTTAGCAGCCTCAGTAGCTGTAGCAGCTGAACTTGGATCGAATGGAACCATCTTAAGAGCATTCTTACCCTTCTCGTCGTTGTTACCAAGACATACGTCTACACAGTTACCACAACCTAGACAGTCCATAACACCTACCTGGATTCTGAAGTTCATACCCTTCAAAGCAGCTGGTGCCTTCATCTCACGAACATCACCCTTGATGCCCTTAACCTCGTCAGCATCCATAACGATTGGACGGATACATGAGTGAGGACATACATATGCACAGTTGTTACACTCTACACAGTCTGCTGCGTTCCAAACTGGAACGAATGTTGATACTCCACGCTTCTCGTATGCAGCTGTACCTGCAGGCCACTCACCACACTCAATACCCTTGAATGCAGAAACTGGTAGAAGGTCACCGTTCTGAGCGTTGATTGTACGTACAACATCGTGGATGAACTTAGGATCGTTGTGTGCCTCCTCCTTGTCGTCAGCAAGATTTGCCCATGAAGCATCTACTGTCAACTTCTTGTACTCACCACCGCGATCAACTGCAGCGTAGTTCTTATCGACAACGTCCTGACCCTTCTTACCGTAAGACTTAACGATGAACTTCTTCATCTGCTCTACTGCAAGATCAACAGGGATAACCTCTGTGATACGGAAGAATGCTGACTGAAGGATTGTGTTAGTTCTGTTGCCTAGACCAATCTCCTGAGCAATCTTAGTAGCGTTGATGTAGTAAACTGTGATATTGTTCTGTGCGAAATATCTCTTTACATTGTTTGGAAGGTTCTTAACCAACTCCTCACCATCCCAGATTGTGTTCAATAGGAATGTACCGTTCTTACGAAGACCACGAGTCACATCGTACATCTTCAAGTAAGCCTGAACGTGGCAAGCTACGAAATTAGGAGTAGTTACCAAATATGTAGAACGGATCTGGTTGTCACCGAAACGAAGGTGTGAACAAGTGAAACCTCCTGACTTCTTAGAGTCGTATGAGAAGTAAGCCTGGCAATACTTGTTTGTGTTGTCACCGATGATCTTGATTGAGTTCTTGTTAGCACCTACAGTACCGTCGGCACCAAGACCGAAGAACTTAGCCTCGAACATACCCTCACCTGAAACAGCGATCTCCTCCTTCTTAGGAAGTGATGTGAATGTAACGTCATCAACGATACCTACTGTGAAGTGGTGCTTAGGCTCGTTCATTGCAGCGTTCTCGTATACTGAGATCATCTGGGCTGGAGTAGTGTCGTTTGATCCAAGACCGTAACGACCAGCGATAATCTTTGGAGCGTTCTTAACACCGTTGTAAGCCTCGCATACATCAAGATATAGAGGATCTCCGTTTGCTCCTGGCTCCTTAGTTCTGTCAAGAACTGTAAGTACCTTACAAGTTGAAGGAACTGCAGCAAGCAAATGCTTAGTTGAGAATGGACGGAACAAGTGAACTGCAACTAGACCAACCTTCTTACCCTGCTTTGTTAGGTAGTCGATTGTCTCACGGATACACTCTGTTACTGAACCCATAGCAACGATTACGTACTCAGCATCCTTTGCTCCGTAGTAGTCGAATAGGTTGTACTCACGGCCAGTGATCTTTGAGATCTCCTTCATGTAGTTCTCTACGATTGCAGGCACATTGTTGTACATTGTGTTGCAAGACTCACGGTGAGTAAAGAATGTGTCAGGGTTCTCAGCCATACCACGCATTACTGGGTGAAGTGGTGAAAGAGCACGCTGACGGAACTCAGCAAGTTTCTCCTGATCGATTAGTGGAGCAAGATCATCGTTCTCAAGCATCTCGATCTTCTGGATCTCGTGTGATGTACGGAATCCGTCGAAGAAGTTAAGGAATG
>JAEEGL015822906.1_pt1 | contig 23077 bp, 22 predicted proteins | sample 9134231 | NCBI WGS metagenome assembly JAEEGL01 (sample SAMN16246548, study PRJNA631951) | gut metagenome | biome: gut microbiome; feature: rumen; material: fiber-attached | host: Bos | place: Iran: Karaj | collected 2018-10
GAAAATGTCCTCTACCTCACGCTGTATAAGAGTAATTGGATGATACGATCCGAGTCCGAGATTTGTTGGAAGCGTTGCGTCATACGATTCCGTAGAATCAATAAGTTCTTTTTCTTCAGCTTCCTTCATTTGACTGATTTTTTCGGAAATAGAACGCTCAATAAACTGTTTAATATCATTAATGCGCTGGCCGACCTCTTTTTTTTGATCAGACGGAACCGAGCGTAGCTCCGACATGAGTGAAGCAACGAGCCCTTTTTTACCGAGAAATTCTATTCTCAGGTCTTCAATCTCCGGCGATCTGACTATCGCACGGAGTTTAGAGAGAAACAGTTCTCTCAATTCGTTGAGATTGTGAAAGTAATCCATATATCCTCCGGAAATAAAAATCATTAAAGGAATTAAAAAGAAAAAACACACCGAAACCGGGACGGGAAACCCGCGGTACCACCCGGATTCGGTGCTTCGGCAAGAGCTATGCACCGCTCTCTTTTGGACGGATCGACCGTCGTCCGCCGCGTTTAACGCTTTCGCTTTTCACACGGATGCTCCGCCGCTGAAATTTCGGTGGACTTTCTGCGGCGGCTTACAGCCGCGACCGCCGCTCTCTGAAAGAAGTTGCCAACCTACTCACACGGTTTCGACGCACTTTTCCTGCGGGGCGCCGTTTCCGGCGCCCCTGGCGTTCCCGAGGCGATTCGAACACCCGACCTACCGCTTAGGAGGCGGTCGCTCTATCCTGCTGAGCTACGGGAACATTATTTAAAGTATACCACAACTCCGCGGAAAAATCAAGTACGGCTTTTTCTTCGGGTGATTTTTTAAAAAAATTTGCCATACCGTCTTTTTGACTGTTGACAATAGCGCATGTTTGGTGTATAATTTTGACAGTGAATCGGCAGCGATATATATCAAAAGAGTTGGTTTTGACGTTTCTACCCGGAAGCCGTAATTTCCGGACTATCGTATGTGGCTATTTCTTTCGGTGTGCGTTGCTTCGCTGCGTTCACCGATTTTCTCTTTGCGAGGCATCTGATGAAACTGCTCGAGGAAAGGATTGCAAAAGACGGAATTGTCCTTGACGGCGACGTCCTTAAGGTGGATTCATTTGTCAACCATCTTATAGACGTTCCTTTCATGTCCGAATGCGCAAAAGAACTCGTGCGTCTTTACAATGGAGAGATAATCACCAAGGTTTTGACTGTCGAAGCGTCCGGTATCGGTTTTGCATGCCTTGTAGCCGACATTATTTCCGTTCCGGTTGTTTTTGCTAAGAAAAGCAAAAGCAGAAACATTGCGGAGGATGTGTATGCCGCAGAGGTCGCATCATATACCCACGGCAACGTCAACACAATAATAGTTAACAAAAGATTTCTGAGTCCCGAAGACCGCGTTCTCATCGTCGACGATTTTCTTGCGACGGGTAACGCACTGAAAGGACTTATTTCAATTTGCGGTGACGCCGGCGCTGAAATAGCCGGATGCGGAATAATCATCGAGAAAGCGTATCAGCCGGGCGGCGAATTAATCAGAAAAATCTGCCGTGTCGAGTCTCTTGCGAGAATTGCCTCGATGAGCCCTGAAAAGGGAATAAAATTTATTTGAATCGACGCGTAATGCGCTGATTATAAAAAAACGGAGGGACATACGAAATGTTCAGAAAAACAATTGCGCTGATTATTTCAGCAGTCATTCTCTGTATGTGCTTTGCATCGTGCACAAACGGGGTAACAACAAAGAAAGGCGAGAGCGAATCTCTTCTTCCGATTCCGGCAATAGAAAAATTCGACGTTCCGTCTGACTTCAAGATCGGGCTTATTTGCCTGCATGACGCTCAGTCAACTTATGATGCGAACTTCATAAACGGTCTTAACAGAGTTAAAGATGCGCTCGGTCTCAGCAATGATCAGGTTCTTATAGCAACCGGTATCGGTGAGGACGATGACTGCTATAACAAAGCAGTCGAATTTGCCAACAAGGGTTGTAAAATAATTTTTGCCGACTCTTTCGGTCATGAATCCTTTATGGCAAAAGCGGCTGAAAAGTACCCTGATGTACAGTTCTGCCATGCGACCGGTACTTCTTCGAAATATCAGTACAGCAACCTTTCAAACTTCCACAATGCATTTGCTTCAATTTATGAAGGCAGATACTGCGCCGGTATTGTTGCTGGTCTTAAACTCAATGAAATGATTAAAGAAGGTAAAATTAAAGCAGAAGAAGCAATCATAGGATATGTTGGCGCTTTTACATACGCCGAGGTTATCTCCGGAATGACTTCGTTCTTCCTTGGAGCCCGCTCTGTTTGCCCGACCGCGACAATGAAGGTCAGATACACCGGATCTTGGTATGACCAGGCCAAAGAGATGGAAGCTGCGCAGTCTCTCATTACGACCGATAAATGTGTTCTTATAAGCCAGCATGCCGATTCGCTTGGAGCTCCCACCGCATGTGAACTTGCCGGTGTGCCTGACGTTTCGTATAACGGAAGCACATATTCAGCAGGCGAGGATACGTTCCTTATCTCATCTGCAATCAACTGGTCTGTCTATTTCTCATATATTATTAAGACTTATGTTGAAGGCGGAACAATAGCCAAAGACTGGTGCGGAGGTATCAACGAAGGTTCTGTTGTTCTTTCAGGATATAATCTTGATGTTTGTGCTGAAGGAACAGAGTCGGCTCTTAAAACTGCCATTGCAGGATTCAAAGCCGGAACACTTCATGTTTTTGACACTTCGAAGTTCACAGTTAACGGCGTTGCGCTTTCCGAGTATCTTGCTGACGTCGACGGTGATTTTACGGACGCCGGGAATCAGAACGTTATTAAAGACGGATATTTCGATGAATCCAACGCTTCGTCTTTCCGTTCGGCTCCTTACTTTGATCTTATAATCGACGGTATAGAGAATAAAAACGTTGATTACGGCGATTGACGGATTTGACTGAAATCCGCGACAAAAGCGGAGCCTGCGCTCCGCTTTTGTTTGTAGTATATAAAACCGTTATCTTTTTTCGGAGGATAAATTAATGTCTGAAAAGGCAGTGGCTCTCGAACTGAAAGGAATAACAAAGCGCTTCGGACAAATTATCGCAAACGATAATGTTGATCTTGAGCTCCGCAGCGGCGAAATTCTAGCAATTCTTGGCGAAAATGGGAGCGGAAAGACCACCTTGATGAATATTATTTCAGGTATATATCATCAGGATGAAGGAGAAATCATCATCAACGGAAAACATGTTGTTATAAACTCTCCCAGGGATGCGCATAGTTTCGGAATAGGTATGATACATCAGCATTTCAAACTTGTTGATGTTTTTACTGCTACTGAAAACATTGTTCTCGGATCTGATGAAGGAACAAAATATAATCTTAATTCCTCTGCTGAAAAGATTTCCGAAATATGCGAAAAGTACGGTTTTGTTCTTAACCCGAAAAAAAAGATTTATGAGATGTCAGTCTCAGAGAAGCAGACCGTTGAAATAGTTAAGGTCCTTTATCACGGTGCCGACATTCTTATCCTCGACGAACCAACTGCTGTTCTTACTCCTCAGGAAACAAAAACTCTTTTCAATGTTTTGAAAAGCATGAGACAGGACGGCAAGTCGATTATTATAATCACCCACAAACTCCATGAGGTAATGGAAATATCCGACAGAGTTACGGTTCTTCGCAAAGGAAAATACATTGGGACAGTAAATACATGTGACACAAATGAATCTGCGCTGACAGACATGATGGTTGGCGAGAAAGTAGAGCTGAACATTGAACGTATTCCCCCCGCGAAAGACTATGATCGTCTTATTGTAAATCATCTTAATATGACAAATCGCGAAGGCGTAAAGATACTGAACGATATATCATTTAAAGCAAGAGCAGGCGAGATACTCGGGATTGCAGGGATAGCCGGCAGCGGGCAAAGGGAACTTCTTGAAACAATCGCCGGACTCCATACTGCTGATTCCGGTGAAATAACATATCTTCACCATAAAACCGGAGAACTTGTTAATCTCCGTGCAAAAACACCGCTCCAGATAAGGGATCTTGGAATTCGCCTTTCGTTTGTCCCGGAAGACAGACTCGGCATGGGACTTGTCGGTAATATGGACATAATTGACAATATGATGCTCAGAAGTTACAAAAAAGGAAAGGGCGTTTTTATTGACAGAAAGCCACCCAAAACCCTCGCCGAACGGATAATCGACAGTCTGCAGGTTTCAACTCCCAATGCAAAGACACCTGTAAGACGCCTGTCGGGCGGTAATGTTCAGAAAGTTCTTGTGGGTCGTGAGATATCCGCTTCTCCTTCAGTTCTTATGGCAGCATATCCCGTCAGAGGTCTGGATATAAACTCTTCTTATCTGATTTACAGCCTGTTAAACGATCAAAAGAAAAAAGGGGTCGCTGTAATTTTTGTCGGTGAGGACCTTGATGTACTTCTTGAACTCTGTGACAGAATTATGGTTATAAGTCAAGGTACTGTCACCGGAATTCTAGACGGACGTACCGCAAAAAAAGATGAGGTCGGACTTCTTATGACAAAGGGAGCAAATAAATCCGGAGGAACGCAAAATGCCGAATAGAGAAAATAAAGGCGTACACGTTCAGAGACAGCAACATAAAGAACGTCTGATTGTTATAACAAAGCGACAGTCTGTTTCTTTCGCAAAGTCTCTTCTTATACGTTTCGCCGCAATCTTAACCGCACTTATTGTCGCCGGAATTGTTACCATATTACTGACAGGTGACAATCCTGTATCAATATATGTGACGATGTTTGAAGGTGCATTTGGCTCGTCGTGGACTGTCTGGAAAACTCTTCAGGATATAGCTATTCTTCTCGGAATTTCTCTCGCGGTGACACCGGCATTCAGGATGCGGTTTTGGAATACCGGAGCTGAGGGGCAGGTACTTATTGGATGCCTTGCATGCGCCTCTACAATGTTTTATCTCGGAGGCAAGGTTCCGGAACCTGTTCTTATGATTTTTATGGCTGTTGCTTCTGTAGCAGCCGGCGCATTCTGGGGGTTCGTTCCAGCTTTTTTCAAATCGTACTGGAACACAAATGAAACGCTTTTTACTCTAATGCTGAACTACGTTTCTATCCAGTTAATCGAGTTTTTCCTTAAAATTGCAGATAAAACGGGTTCAAATACAGTTGGCCCAGATCTTTTGTCACACGGATGGTACCCGGAGCTTTTCGGAAAGCAATATCTTTTGACGATCGTTGTTGTGACAGTTCTTATGATACTAGTATATTTTTATCTAAACTATACAAAACATGGATATGAAATATCTGTCGTTGGAGAGAGCGAAAACACGGCGAGATATATCGGAATCAATGTAAAAAAAGTAGTCATGCGAACAATGATTCTGTCAGGTGCTCTCTGCGGCCTTGTTGGTCTCCTTATAGTTGGGGCAACTTCGCATTCTATTGATTCGAACATTGTTGGCGGACGCGGATTCACAGCTATAATGGTTTCGTGGTTAGCTAAATTCAATCCTCTGACAATGGTTCTAACCTCGCTTCTTCTTGTGTTTCTCGGCAGAGGAGCTGAAGAGGTTAGCACTAAGTTCGGTCTTGATTCTTCATTTTCGGATATAATAAGCGGAATAATCCTTTTCTTCATTATCGGCTGTGAATTCTTCATAAGTTATGAAGTACATTTTAATTTCAAAAAGAAAAATGCCGCTGAACCGGCCATTACGGAGGTATGACAATGTTCCCGTTAACACAGTTTTTATCCCGCGCGGTCCTTCAGGGCACACCGCTTCTGCTCGGTTCGACAGGTGAAATAATAACAGAAAAATCAGGGAATCTGAACCTTGGCATCCCAGGTATAATGTATACTGGTGCAATCAGCGGTGTAATTGGAGGCTTTTTCTATCAGAATTCAGCTACTGGAATTAACACGTTCCTTGCGATTGCAATACCGTTTATATGCTGTCTGATCGGATCATTTCTGATGTCCTTGATTTATTCATTTCTTACAGTCACCCTCAGAGCAAATCAGAACGTCACGGGTCTTGCTATAACAACGTTTGGTATCGGGATCGGAAATTTCTTCGGTGGTTCTCTGATAAAAATTACCGGAAGTGAAGTTCCGTATCTGGCGCTCACAAAAATTGCAAAAGCGTACAAACTTTCTCTCCCATTTGCCAAGAATCTCGGATGGTTCGGAGAACTTTTTCTCGATTACGGTTTTATGGTCTACCTTGCGGTTGTAATAGCTCTATGTGTGGCTTTTATTCTTAAAAAAACGCGTGTTGGACTACGACTTCGAGCCGTTGGAGAAAACCCGGCAACAGCAGATTCTGCTGGTATAAGTATAACAAAATATAAATATTTCGCAACGTGTATCGGAGGAATGATCGCCGGTCTTGGAGGTCTTTACTACGTTATCGATTATTCAAACGGAATATGGTCAAATAACGGTTTTGGTGACCGCGGGTGGCTTGCTATTGCCCTTGTAATTTTTGCAATCTGGAAACCGGATATGAGCATTCTGGGAGCGTACCTGTTCGGTGCTCTTTATATTCTCCCGTATTATACTTCGGCTAGTATGCAGATGCTACCACTTGTTCAGATGATACCTTATGTTGTCACTATTATAGTTCTTATAACGGTTAGTCTCAGGAAGAAGCGTGAAAATCTGCCGCCTGCATCCCTTGGACTGGCATATTTCAGAGAAGAAAGATAAAGAAATCCCGCGGTATTAACCCGCGGGATTTCAGCACTTGAAATACATACTGTTTTGTGGTATAATCAACAAAAAACACGGAGTAAAGCTGATGGGAAAAATCACTTATGTCACATTTCCCGGTCTTGGAATAAGCAGGGAAATCGCAGTTAACAATGTCGCTTTCACCATATTAGGCAAGGATATTATGTGGTATGGCATCATAATTACTGTCGGAATCGTTCTTGGATATCTTTATGCTGATTTCAGAGCAAGACGCAACGAAGGATTCAAAAAAGATGAAATGGTCGATTTTGCTCTTGCCGGGGTAATTTTTGGAATAATCGGAGCACGAATTTGGTATGTTGCAACATCATTTGATTCCTTTCGAGGTGCTACGTTCTGGGAAACAGTACGAAACTGTGTCGCAATTTGGGAAGGCGGACTCGGTTTTTACGGCGGACTTATTCTTGGAGCGCTTTCTGTTGTAGTAATAGCACGAATTAAAAAGAAAAATATTTTTCAGGTTCTGGATCCTATAGTTCTCGGTGTTATGATTGCGCAGATCCTTGGAAGATGGGGAAATTTCATGAACGGGGAAGCGTTTGGCACTGAAACAACGCTCCCATGGAGAATGGGACTCCGTTTTGACGGAAGTGACATCACCTCTTGCGTTCATCCGACTTTTCTATACGAATCTCTCTGGAATCTTCTAGGCTTTTTGATTATAAATTTCACATATAAGCATAAGAAATACAATGGGCAGATTACGCTGAGATATCTTACGTGGTATGGCTTTGGCAGAATGCTCATAGAAGGTCTCAGAACAGATTCACTTTACATAGGTCAGTTCAGGATATCACAGGTTTTCGGCTTCGCATGTTTCTTTTTCGGCTCAGCTGCTCTTATAACGCTAGATATCATTTATCATCTGCGCAAAAGGGACAACGTCATGGCTTCTGAACCCGTTTCCAAAATGAGTAACAAACAGGAAATTTCTGTTCCTACTGAACTCGAGACGAAACTCGACACAAGTGATTCAGAAATCGTTACTGATGGTATTGATCTTGCATCACTTCATGAAGAGGATGAAGAAACAGATGAATGAGAAATTAATCGACGGGAAACTTGTATCTGAAATCGTACGCAATGAAATCAATGACGAAATTATACGTAGCAGTATTCGACCGTCTCTTGCCGTAATAATTGTCGGCGAGGACCCGGCTTCAAAGGTATATGTAAGAAACAAACGTAATGCCTGTGAACAGGTCGGCATTAAATCTCAGATCTTTGAATTGCCTGAAGAGACAAGCGAAGGTGCTCTTATCGATCTGATAAAAACGCTAAATGAATGTCCTGATATCAATGGTATTCTCGTCCAGATGCCTTTGCCAAGGCATATTTCTGCAAAAACAATAATAAATTCAATAAATCCTTTTAAAGACGTTGACGCTTTCAGCCCGGAAAACGTCGGAAGAATTGTTAGCGGAGATTATTCTTTTTTGCCATGCACACCAGCAGGAATAATGAAACTGCTTGACCATTACGGAATCAGCGTTCGTGGGAAACGCTGTGTTGTTGTAGGTAGATCAGACATAGTAGGGAAACCCCTTGCGCTTCTGTTGCTTCATGCAGACGCGACGATTACTGTCTGCCATTCAAAGACAGTTGATCTGCCATCTGTCTGTCGCGAAGCTGACATTTTAATTTCAGCAGTTGGCAAACCGGGTTTTATTACAGCCGATATGGTAAAATACGGCGCTGTTGTGATCGACGTTGGAATTAACAGAGTTGACGGAAAACTCTGTGGTGACGTTGATTTTGAAGCGGTTTATGAAAAAGCTTCGATGATCACTCCGGTACCGGGCGGAGTTGGTCCAATGACAGTAACAATGCTTCTGAAAAACACCCTTACTGCATTCCATTTGCAGCATCATGGTTCATAAATTATTTACAATTCGACTTAACTTATTCTTGACATAAAGAAATCTATATGTTATAATATATTTTGCCGCTTGATTGCAGGTTTTAAAATCGGCCTTTAGTCCTGATACCTGTTTCAGCGAGTCTGCGGTATAAACCGTGTTAGAAAGAGAGGTGCTTTTCGTGTTTGCTGTTCTTGAAACAGGCGGGAAGCAGTACAAGGTCACCGAAGGTGACATCGTATTTGTTGAGAAGCTTGACGTAGCGGAAGGTCAGACCGTGACCTTCGACAAGGTGCTTGCCGTTTCAAACGCTGATTCCTTTGTCGTCGGTACGCCTTATGTCGATGGCGCGACTGTAACTGCAAATGTCGTTAAAAACGGCAAGGCAAAGAAGATCTACGTTATGAGATACAAGTCAAAAAAGAACGAGAAAAAGAAGATCGGCCACAGACAACCTTATACAAAGGTTCAGATAGTGTCCGTCAATGCCTGATGCTGAAGGTAACTTTTTTCAAAAAAAACGGCGTTTATTTCGGCTTCAAAGAAACGGGGCATGCCGGGTTTGATGACGAGGGATTCGATATCGTCTGCTCAGCTGTATCCGCAATGACAATGCTTGTAGTAAACGCCATAGAGGTCTCTTACTGTTCAGAAGCGGAATACAATATAATCAACGATTCGGCTGATATAGAGGTGTATGCATATGGTGCCCTTCCGGAAACCGGGCTATCTCCTGAGAAGCAGTTTGCGATTTCCGGGCTGATTTATGCATATTATGTACAACTTATTGATCTAATAGAAGAATACGGCGATTATATATCCGTTGAGGAAAGGGAACTCTCCAAATAATTACGGAGGTAATATCAATGTTAAGACTCGGTTTGCAGTTTTTTGCACATAAAAAGGGCGTCGGTTCTACAAAGAACGGACGTGACAGTGAGTCCAAGCGTCTCGGTGTTAAAAAGTCAGACGGTCAGACCGTTCTTGCCGGAAACATCATAGTTAGGCAGCGCGGAACTCACATTCATCCCGGAAAAAATGTCGGTCGCGGATCCGACGACACGCTGTTTGCACTTGTCGATGGTAAGGTGAAATTTGAGCACCTTACAAAAGACAGGAAATGTGTAAGCGTATACGAAGACTGATTATCAGGGCCGGGCATGGGACTTGTCCCGTGCCCGGCGTTTAATTATTTTATTAAATGACCGACATAGCACTTCTGGGCTTCGGTACCGTTGGAAGCGGCGTCGCAGAAATCATTCTTAAAAATGACGATATAAGAGAAAAACGCGGCGTCGACGGTATCAATATAAAATATATACTTGACCTCAGGGACTTTCCGAATCATCCGCTCTGCGACAGGGTAGTTCACGATTTTAACGTAATCCTTTCCGACCCGAGCATCAGAATCGTTGTTGAAATGATGGGCGGACTTAGACCGGCTTATGATTTTATTTCTGCTTCTCTCCGTGCCGGGAAAAGTGCGATAACATCTAACAAGGCAGTTGTTGCTGAATACGGAGCAGAGTTGCTTTCAACGGCAGAGGCGAACAACGTTTTCTTTTTGTTCGAAGCAAGTGTCGGCGGCGGAATTCCGGTCATTGGACCGCTCACTGAACAGACTAAAATCGACAGAATAACCGGGGTTTACGGTATAATAAACGGTACAACAAACTTTATTCTTGACAGGATGGAAAAAGAAGGAATATCTTTTTCAGATGCGCTCGACAACGCTGTTAAAAACGGATTTGCTGAAGCTGATCCTTCGGCTGATATTCTTGGATACGATACATGCCGAAAAATCTGCATTCTTGCTGCTACAGCCTTCGGAGAACTTATTCCTTATGGTTCTGTCAAAACGATTGGTATTTCTGATATTACGCCGGAAATCGTTTCAGAAGGCAGAAAACGCGGATATGAAACAAAGCTTATCGGTGCGGCAGAACTCCGTGACAAACATATTTATATAACTTGTGAGCCGATGTATGTGAACAAAGCATGTCCTCTATCATCGGTCAGCGGTGTTTACAACGGTATTCTACTAAGAGGGAATGCGACCGGGGACCTTATGTTTTACGGAAAAGGTGCCGGAAGTCTTCCGACTGCAGACGCTGTTGTATGCGATATAATTAAAATTATCGAAAGACGTGCCTCCAACGATAGCTGGACTACTGGTTCAATTCTTTTTGGCGGAAGTGAGATCCGCAATGATTATTTCTTACCGATTTTCGGTTAAAAACACTTTAAAATAATAGGGGATTTACATTCAATGGGAAAGGGAAACAGAAACAGACAGCTTAGAGCAGGTGATCAAACTGTTAACGTAAAAAATGAGCAGAAGCTGTCAAAACTCCAGCAGATAAGAAAGCAGGAGAAGAAAGAAAAAATTACGAGAATCGTGACTGCCGTTGCCATTCTGGCTATTATAGTAGCGATTGTCCTTTCGCTCGTAATTGTTAACGTAAACAAAAACACTAAACTCACGCGTACGATTGCGGGCACATCTGAAGAATACACGATAAGCGACGCGATGGTTGCGTATTTTATGTATTACAGATACAATTACATCGTAAATTATTACAGTTCATATCTATCGACGATAGGTCTAAGTACTTCCACAAGTCTGAAAGCTCAGAGCCCGAATTATTACGGCGCTATGTATCTTGGATATGACACGTCAAAAACATGGTATGAAAACTTCCTGACAGAAGCTGTTAACACTCTCAACGAGTATGTTGCATTTGCCGAGGAAGCTACAGCACACAATGTAAAACTGTCAGATGACGAGCTAAAGACAGTTGATGAAAACATAAACTCTCTTAAGCAGGCGGCTAAGCAGAATGGCATGTCTGTAAATTCTTATCTGTCTGCAATGTTCACGACAGGAGTTAAGCTGGATACTGTTAAAAAGTGCATAACTCTTGAACAGCTCGCGCTGAAATATTACAATCAGCTTACAGGAAGCTATGAGTTTTCTCTTGAAGACGCGGAAAAGTACAGGGAAGATCATAAAACAGATTTTTATATTTATCATTACATTTCCTATCCGTTTGACGTCTCTGTCGATGAAGATGCCGATGATGCAGCTAAGGAAACCGCTAAATCTGAAGCCAAAGCAAAAGCCGACGAACTGCTTGATAAGGCAACTGATCTGGACGCATTCAAATCACTCATTATTGAGATGGTAAAAGCTGAGAAAGCAACTTCCGCTGATGAGACGGCTGATTCCGAAAACGGTGAAGAGCAAACTAACGAAACCGAAACCGAGGAACAAAGCGATTCGGAGATAATTCTCGATTACTCTCATACTGCATCTTATGCGGAACCCGAAGATTCAGATGAAGAAACTTTTGCAAAATGGGCGCAGAGTTCAGATCGTGCCGTCGGAGACAAAAAGGTGTTTGTTGACAGCACCGGTAAGGCGACAGTATATATGATATCTGAAACGCTTCATTATGAAAAAGACATCACAAGAAGTGTCAGACACATTCTCATTTCCGCCACGTCTTCAAATACTGAAGAGGAAATCGCCGCTGCCGAGCAAAAGGCGAATGAAATTCTCGCAAAAGTCAATGAAGCCAAAGGCAAAGATAATTTTGATGACACATTTACGGTTCTTGTCACAGAGAACTCTGCAGACACTGGTTCAATAGAAACCGGAGGTCTGTATGAGAACGTCTCTATGGGCGTAATGGCAGAGGAATTCGACGGTTGGCTTTTTGATGAAAGCCGCGTTCCCGGCGACACTGGTGTTGTTAAAACAGATTACGGATATCACGTAATGTATTATGTTGGCGAGGGATACGAATCCTGGAGGGTGACAGCTGAAAAAGGCCTAAAATCCGACAAATTCGAATCAGATCTCGAATCCTTTAAAAAAGCTCACCCGATTAGCTGGAATGAGTCAAATCTTCTCCTAATAGACTGATAGATTATTTATTTTGCCGCAGAGCGAAAAATCGCTCTGCGGTTTTTTCAAACTATAAATAATTTGGAAATTATAAAAGATTCAAAATGGGGAAGAGCAGAGACATTTGGCATGGAGATTATATCGAAACATTGTCTTTATAACCATGATTGCTTCTTAGAAAACCCTATTACGTTCGGCTTATAAACTGAAAATCCGGGATGCATTAATGCCGCATCCCGGATAAAATAATTATGTATATGAATCGAAATCAGACTTTTTCTTCGGTCTTTTCTTCGATCTCACCAATATCTTCTTCTGCCTTTTTTTCTTTCTTGCCTTTCAGCATAATATTGGTAAGAATACCGAGAATAAGAGCACAGGCGACTTCAGTGAGTGTAACAGCTCCGAAGGAAACTGTAAGTCCTCCAACTCCGGCTATAAGAATCACAGAAACAACGAACAAATTCTTGTTGTCTCCGAGGTCAACAGTCTGTATCATTTTGAGACCCGAGACTGCAATGAAACCGTACAACGCTATACAAACGCCGCCCATAACGCATGACGGGATTGTAGCAAGGAATGTTGTAAACGGTGCAAGGAACGCTGCCACGATGGCAAGTATTGCTGTCGTGAATATCGTTGTTATTGATGCATTTCCGGAAATAGCAACGCATCCGACAGATTCACCATATGTGGTATTCGGGCATCCGCCAAAGAATGCTCCCGCTATTGACCCAACACCATCACCGAGAAGCGTTCTGTGAAGACCGGGATCTTCAAGAAGTTCTTTTTCAATGATTGACGAAAGATTTTTATGATCCGCAATGTGTTCTGCAAAAACAACGAACGCAACAGGAATATAAGCAACAGCAACTGTAGCAATAAACTGAGGAGTTATATCCTTAAATCCTTTGAACGCCTCAAGGAATGTGAAATCTGGGATCCATTTCATTGACTGGAAACCAGAGAAATTAATTATCTGAAGCGCTGGATTATTAGCAGCATTGCCTATTACAGTAAATATTGCAGCTAGAGCATATCCGGATGCAATACCAATGATGAACGGGATCATCTTTATCATCTTTTTGCCATATACAGAGCAGATCATAGTCACCGCAAGTGTTACAAGTCCGCAAAGAAGACACAGATAAATAGATGCGTTCTGAGCCTGTTCGACAACTTCAACAACAGAATTGTTTTCAATTGCCTGAACAGTAATATCATGAGTTACATTTCCTTTTGTTAAATCACCGACAGCGTTACCGGCAAGCGAAAGTCCAATGATCGCGACGGTCGGTCCTATAACTACAGCTGGCATAAGTTTATTGATCCATTTTACACCTGCAAGCTTAACGACAATCGCTATAATGACATATACGAGACCTGCAAAAGCCGCACCGATTATAAGACCGAGATATCCGAGGGAGGCAGAAGCTGCTCCGCCGAATGCCGCAAACATCGATCCGATGAATGCAAATGAACTACCAAGGAACACTGGACTCTTGAATTTCGTAAAGAGCAAATAAACAAGAGTTCCTACGCCGGCGCCAAATAGCGCAGCTGATTGTGACATGCCGTTTTGAATAATGGATGGAACGGCGATCGTTGCTGCGAGTATCGCAAGCAACTGCTGGATCGCGAAGACGATGGTCTGTCCAAACTTCGGACGGTCTTCAACATTGTAAGTAAGTTTCATTTTAACCTCCCAATGAAGCTTATATTTTTTATTTTAAGTCGCATATATCAACGGCATTTTCGCCATCGATTTCAGCGTCCTTAACACAGATGACCTCTCCAAGAGAGGTTGGAACGTTTTTGCCGACAAAATCGGCGCGTATTGGCAATTCCCGGTGACCGCGATCGACAAGTACGGCAAGTTTTACGTTTGCCGGTCGACCGAGGGAAAACAAGCCCTCAATCGCCGCGCGCGCAGTACGTCCCGTAAATAAAACATCGTCGACGAGGATAACGTTTCTTCCTTCAACCGAGAAAGGTATTTCGGTTGCATTAAGAGTTGCGCTGTCCGATATTTCTGTCAGATCATCGCGATAAAGAGTGATATCAAGAGACCCGACAGGAACGCCGACGTTTTCTATTAGTTTAATATTTGAAGCAATTTTTAAGGCAAGCGGTACGCCCCGAGTTCTAATTCCAATTAGACAGAGATTATCGGTTCCGGGGTTTCGCTCGAGTATCTCGTGAGTTATTCTCATGAGTGCACGGTCGTATGCATGTTCATCCATAAGGCGAGATTTGAAAAACATTGCCGTGCCTCCAAAAAAAACGTCTTGTCCGTGAGAGACAAGACGCGCAAAAATCACAATCGGATGCAGATCTTGCCGGCCTCACTGGACCGAAATTAAAGAACTTCCTTAACCGCGTATTATTATATCACGACCGCGCCGGTTTGTCAACTGTATTTAAAAAAATTGCCGCTGTTTTTTTCAGTGGCAATTAGTTTGGTGGAGGCGACGGGAATTGAACCCGTGTCCGAAGATCCTTCCACGCCGATTTCTACGTGCGTAGCCCGTTCTTTTGTTTTCCCTCGGCTTCTGAGCGGGCAAGCACGGCTCCGGGTATTCCTTTAATTCGCGGTCAGTACAAGGAAGAAATCCTGACTCGCGTTCACCGTCTAATGACGCCCTCATCCGTCAGACGGTGTTCACGGAGAAGACGGGCGGTTCTCAGAACCGCAGCCTGCCGTCAGGCAGCAATCGCTCTGTTATCAGCGTTTAATTTTATGTTGGCACGGATTATAGAGTCGTACCTGCTCTGCACGCTTACTTCGTTTTAAAATCCCCGTCGAAACCTTTACGCCCCCGTTAAAGTTCGTATTAAGAGTTCAGAAATTTTTGAAAATCCATCTAACCGAGTCCCTGATCCATTCGGCATAATAATCATTTCTCAGAACGGGAGCTGATGAAGTGATCCTATCGCAGAGAGCCATGCCGTGGACACCGGTGTGATAAATCTGGAGTTGAAACTTGACATTGTTTTCTGCAAGTTTAGATGCAAAACGCAGAGAGTTTTCAATGGGTACCGCGTCGTCGTCAGATGTTGCCCAGATAAAGCACGGCGGTGTATGGGAATCAATATGTGTTTCTGTTGAAACATATCTAAGTGCTTCCGGATCAGAGTATTTATCACCGAGAAGCGCACGAAAAGAACCGGTATGGGTATTTCCGAGATGCGAAATAACAGGGTAACATAGAATTCCACCGGTCGGTCTGTAATCTGACGGAACTCCTCCGAGATTTTCGATAACTTCTTTTGATCCATACATTGTGACAGCGGAAGAGGCGAGATGACCGCCCGCTGAAAAGCCGCAAATAAAAACTTTATCCGGATCAATGTCCCATTTATCTGAGTTATTGCGCAACGTCTTTATTGCCTCGGCAGCTTCACAAAGCTGCTGTGGAAATCTTGCAGAGTCTTTGCTGTATGCAGAAGATCCGGTACTGTATTCAAGCACAAAAGCTGCAACTCCTTCTGAAAGATATTTCAGAGCAACCGGCTCATCTTCTCTGAAAGAGCGCCATTCATATCCGCCGCCAGGGCAAACTATAACGGCCGGCCGTTTGTGGTATTGCGGCATTTCCTTACTGGTCTCCGGAATATAACATTTCAGAATCGGTTCGAAGTCGCTCGCTTCTTTTGTTCTGACTCTGATTTTAACTGATTCAAAGATCATATCTGTTTCGCCCTTTCAGTATTTTATCTATTTCTCGAGCGTCATCTCGCCTTGCTTCATCCTCCCGCTTGTCGTAATTTTTTTTACCTGTACAGAGGGCGAGCTCTACTTTGACAAGCGAACCGCGGAAATACAACGAAAGCGGAACAAGAGCAAAACCCTTCTGGCTAACGAGACCGAATAGTTTGTTTATCTCTTTTCGGTGCATAAGGAGTTTTTTTGGACGGAGAGGTTCTCTGTTAAACAGGTTTCCTTTCTCATACGGGCTTATGCGCATTCCATACATAATAAGCTCTCCGTTGTCAATTCTGCAGAAGGAATCCTTCAGGTTTACCGCACCGAGTCTAACTGATTTAACTTCAGTTCCAAAAAGCTGAAGGCCAGCTTCATATTTATCGTTTATGAAATAATCGTGATATGCTTTTTTGTTCTGGCAGATTATTTTTCTGCCATTGTTTTCAGACATTTTTTATTCGCTCTCCCTGTCAAGCAGACCGCCTGCTTCAATTGCGTTGAAAATCCTGTGTTTCAGTCCTTTTCGTTCTCTGTCAAGTCGGCTAACCATATTATGAAAAGTTTCACGATCTGTGTGTTTATCTTCAGGACAAGGGCTTTTAATTACTGGAAGTTCGTTTTTAGAAATAAAATATTTAATATCCTTTTCAGGAAGATAAACAAACGGACGAATGACAGTTATTTCCTTGCGTGACAGATAAGTGACTGGTAAAAACGTCCCAATCCGTCCCTCATTAAATAAATTTAATAAAAAAGTGTCAATAACGTCATCATAGTGATGACCGAGCGCAAGTTTGTTGCAACCCATTTCCTTTGCTGCATCGTGAAGGATCCCTCGTCTCATCCTTGCGCAGAGAGAACACGGATTGCTTTCTTTACGCTCTTCGAAAATTATTTCTGCGAGCCTTGTTTCCACAGTCCTGTGTTCGATGCCAAGTTTTTCACAGAAAAGAGCAAGCGGTGAAGCATCAAAACCTTTAAAACCCATCGAAACGGTTATTGCACACAGGGAATAATAAGCTGGATAGAAACGCTTCATATCGCACAGAGCGGCAAGCAGTGCGACAGAATCTTTTCCGCCGGAGAGCCCGACCGCAATCCGATCTCCGTTTTTTATCATAGCGAATCTTTCAACAGCGCGCCTGGTGCAGCTGAGCACTCTTCGAATATTGTAAAATTCCATTTTCAAAAGGATAAGATGTCGCGAAGTATCTGTTTGCTGTTTTCGTAATTTTTTAGCGCTTCTTTTTTTCCTATAAAAGCTGTTGAAGTTGGAAGAACACGGAAACAGATTCTTGTTCCTTCCGGAAGCGATTTTACAGAATCAAAATACTTTCCGAATTTCGTTTCAGAAAGAATAACGGAGTATTCATCAATAATCTGGTATGAGATGTCGCCTGTTATTTCCTCGATCTTTACAAGTGCATTTGCATTTTTGAATCTTTCATACCAGAAGTCATCCAGAAGAAGAATGTTAGCGTCTCCGGCAAAAATCTGGTTTGATACTTTCTTTTCAACATTAGAAACAGTATATTGAGCATATTTCATTTTTTCTGAAAGCTCGGCATCTGGGCCGACAAGTGCGATGATCTGTTCATCAGTGAATGCGCTTGTGATTATAAAAGACGCGCTTTTTTTACCGTCTCCGTTATAATCAATTTTCATAACTTGACTTATCGCATCGGAAAGATCCTTTTCTGTTTCTGCTGCGGGGAAAAAAGGACCTATATAAGCAATCGTAACGTCCGTCTTTTCGTTGTGCATAAAAAACTGTACCGTGCAGAAAACGGCAATTATTACAAAAAATGAAATAACAATTACCCACCACTTGTAGTAATACCAGTAGTTGTGAAACCAGTTTTTGATATTTTTCATCATATATATGAAACAATTATGGGAGGTATTTCATTGGATCGACAATCTGACCGTCAATCCTGACTTCGAAATGCAGATGCGGGCCGGTTGCATCACCTGTCATACCCACCTTTGCAATCTCCTGTCCTTTATAAACTTTGTCACCTTCCTTTACGAGTATTTCGGAAAGGTGAGCGTAATATGTGACAACACCGTCCTCATGTTGGATTTTGACGAGATTACCGTAGCTTTTGACCATCTGCGCATGTATTACGACTCCACCGTCGGCAGCGCGAACTGGATAACCTGTTCTTACAGCAAGATCAATTCCGTAATGTCCGGCCTTTGTTTTGTCAAATCCCGGTCGGTATTCTCCAAACGTCGAAGTTATGACATACCAATCGAGCGGCCACATGAAAAATCCTGTCGGTTCTGTTGAAGGATATTTTTTTACACCTTTAAGAATTATTTCGGTTTTTGCCGGAACAATAGTTTCTGCATCGATTATCTCACGTGTTGTACTTCCGTCGGAGTTGTGCTTAAGTAGAATTGTTTTACGAACGGTGCCATATGATCCTGCTGACGAGACTTTCGTTTCGCCAACGTAAAGCTTTTTTGTCTCGATGAACTCTGTGTCATATTCGACAATTTCAGAATAAACTACAGTTGAAACTTTTGCAAAATCTACACGAATATTCGTCGTTCCGTAACTAACGTCATATGTGATGTTTCTTGAATCATCGTATGAGCGAGAAATTCCATAGTCGGTTGAATTTTTTCCTGTAAACGAGCTATTGTTAAAAAGTGAGCTGATCTGTGTCCCCGAAACAACATGTACGTCAGAAGATAATGAAGTCACATTTCCTATAACACTTTCTCTGATTTCATCGATTGACATAATGTTTGATCGGTTTTCCATGGCACTCTCAATCTGAAAGACATTATTGAAAGCTATGTTATCATTGTCAGGCGAAAGTTCTTTCAGTTCACGGCGCGCTTCTTCTTTCAGCTCTTCTATGACCTCTTCTGCATCTTCGTAAGAGTTGCAAACAAGAAGGTTTTCACCGTCAATTGTAGCTGAATAGCATCTTATGAACCCCGGAAAAAGCGAATTGAAGAGGACCTCAGAAGCTTCGTATGAGGTCAGAACCGATGAATCCGGATCATGGCATAGTTCAACAATCATCTTTTTGGGTTGACCAATTCCGGATGACTCGATTTTTTTCTCACAGATTGAAACGGCTTCGTTTGCTTCCTGCCTTGTGCTGAGATAACATATTGGATTTCCATCTATGCAGACAGAAAAAACGCTGACTGACGAATAGTTCAGTGAAACATAGAGAATTGTCGCAATGATTGCAATCGCAATAATTAATGCAAAAAGCGAAACAAATAATAATTTAAGATTTTTTATCTTATACGGTTTTCTCATTTGTCTTCTTTCTTTGATGATCCTATACGGCTCTCGGTTCCGTTTCTTAAACGTCTAATGTTGCTTCTGTGAAGGAAAATTAAAAGCATACAGGCAAGAAAAATGCAAACCACACCGTAGGTTCCATGTCCTGCGCCTGAGTTAAGTTTTACTGAGTTATAAAAAACGATTGGTCCCATAAATGCAGAGAAAATCGATGCAAGTGAAACATATTTTGTCACAACGAGAATCAATCCGAAAATCGCCATACAAATCAGAAAAGTCCAGATGTCTATACAAAGAATCGACGCACAAAGAACCGAAGCACACTTTCCGCCTTTGAATCTGAACCAGCAGGGAAAAGCGTGGCCGATCGCACAGAACAGACATGCTAAGCAGGCAGCATCAAAACCGCACAAGATACGTGTTCCCATGACAGAGACAACTGCCTTAAGCATATCTCCGATAAAAGTCATAGCGGCAGCTTTTTTCCCGTATGTCCGAAGCATGTTAGTTGCCCCTGCATTTCCGCTACCATGATTTCTCACGTCGTCTCCGAACATTTTTTTTGAGATTATGATTGAAAAGTTAATGCTGCCAATAAGATACGCAATCACGGCGCACAGAACTATAGACGCAATATATACGAAAACGTTTATAGTTCCGTCAGCGGCAGATTTGCCGAGCACGCCCATATACATTATTTCGATCATTTGTCTCCGTTTCCGCGTTCGCGGATTATAAGCTTAACCGGTGTTCCTTCAAAACCGAAAACTCCCCTCAGTCTGTTTTCAATATATCTCTGATATGAAAAATGAAAGAGTGTCGAATCGTTGCAGAATATTACAAAAGTTGGAGGAGCAACTGAAACCTGTGTCATATAATAGATTTTCAGAAATTTGCCCTTGTCGGACGGCGGCTGGACCCTTGTCGTTGCATCATTCAAAACGTCATTAAGAAGGCCTGTTGATATCCTTTTGTTGGTCTCTATATAAATCCTGTTAACAGTATCAAACAGTTTATCAACACCACGTCCTGTTTTTGCAGAAATAAATGCAACGGATGCATACGGCATGAATGAAAAGGATATTCTGAGTTTCTCGCTAAATTTTTTTGATGTGTCTGTGTCTTTTTCAATCAGATCCCATTTGTTTACACATATGACAGACGGTTTACCTGCCTCATGTGCAATCCCTGCAATTTTTACATCCTGTTCCGTAAAGCCTTTTTCCGCGTCTATCATTACAAGACACACGTCTGAACGGTCCACAGCAAGTTTTGCACGAAGGACGCTGTATTTTTCAATGGGATCTTCGATTTTGCTTTGGCGTCTTATTCCCGCTGTATCGATAATGACATAGTTGCCGTACTTGTTGTCAAGAGAACTGTCAATTGCATCTCTTGTTGTCCCAGCGACGTCAGTAACGATCATTCTCTCGTCTCCGAGCATGCGGTTTACAAGTGAACTCTTTCCCGCATTTGGCTTTCCAATAACAGCTATCTTAATCCGTTCGCTGTTTTCAGCATTTTTTTCAGAATCATTTTTCGGGCAAAGTTCAACAACCTTGTCGAGCAGGTCTCCTGTCCCGTTGCCGTGTATCGCAGAGACGGCTATGGGATCATCGCGAAAACCGAGATTGTAAAATTCGTAAAACTCAAAGGGAAGCGCCCCGACACTATCGCATTTGTTCACAGCAAGAATAACCGGCTTTCCGCTTTTTATAAGTGACGACGCTATACTCCTGTCATCATCTGTAAGACCGACCGTAACATCGGTCAGAAAAACAATGACATCAGATGTTTCAATCGCGATGTTAGCCTGATTTCTCATGCTTTCTAGCATAAAGCTGTCGGTTTTCGGTTCGATTCCTCCTGTATCAACAAAAAGGAGACGTCTGCCGTTCCATTCAGTTTCGTAATACAGTCTGTCCCTTGTTACACCCGGTGTGTCTTCAACGATGGCGATTCTTTTCCCGGCAAGTTTATTGAACAGTGTGCTTTTGCCAACGTTAGGACGGCCAACTATGGCGATAATCGGAATACTCATCTTTCAACGCCATTTTCCCGGTCTATACCGAGAATTTTTTCAACGAATTCACACCCGTCGCAGTCGATAAATTCAATTTTAACGTTCAGTTTTTTTTCGAGCCAACCGGGAGTTATATCGTCAAGAAACATATCTTTATCATATCTCAGCATAGCAGATGAAAGGAACAGCCTGCTGCCGAGATCCTTACCGCGAAGCTGATGATAAATATCCTTGCCGGTTAAAAGGCCAGCGACAGTTATATTTTCTCCAAAGAAATCGTTTCTGATAGGGTAAACCGTACAGTTAAGATTTGGGCATTTTTCGGTCAGTCTGTCAATCATGCTTTGTATAAATGCATAGGCAGCCTCTCCTGTTGCAACCGAACATTTGCGTGGCCGGACGTCAAACCCCTTAAGGTCACTTAGCATATGACAGAACTCATCCGACATGGAACGAATCATTCCTACTCCGTTTTCGATTTGCGGATAACCGTCATATTTATCACCTGACGGAAAATCCAGTCCTGCTTTTATGTAAAGTTCATCTGCAGCATAGAAAACAGATATTCCGTGTTTCTCTCGGCAGACTGATGCATATTTTTCAACAATCTGAATTATATCGCGTGATTCCTCGGTGGAAAACGGTTCCAGATGAAAAAGACCTTCACGATACTTTGTAAGACCCGCCGGTACGATTGACACAGATGAAACTTTAGGCACAAGCTTTAACAAGTCATCGAGTGTTCTTTCGAGCTCTTTTCCGTCATTAACCCCTTTACAGAGAACTATCTGACAGTGCATTTCAATACCGGATCCTGCAAATTTTTTCATAATTTCATAGCATTTCCCGGCAAAACGATTATTAAGCATGTATTCCCTGAGTTCGGGATTTGTTGTATGGACTGAAATATTTATAGGTGACATGCGCATTTCAATTATGCGGTTTATATCCTTCTCGTCCATATTTGTCATGGTAATGTAGTTTCCCATGAGGAATGAAAGACGCGAATCATCATCCTTGAAATACAGAGACTCACGCATACCGGGAGGCATCTGATCGATAAAACAGAAAATACATTTGTTCCTGCACGTTTTCTTTTCATCCATCAAAAATGTCTCAAACTCAAGACCTATATCATCATATCTTTTCTTTTTGATAACAACGTCAAAAAGATCCGGACCGCGGTGAATAAGAAGCCTGATCTTTGGTTCGGTAATATAATATCTGTAATCGAGAACATCGTTTATGTCCCTACCGTTTATCCTTACAAGATAATCGCCGCGCTTGATTCCTGCGATATCAGCGTAAGAACCGCTGAGGACGTTTTTAATTGTCACCATATCTGTTTCAAAAAGAGCCCTTCGCCTGAACGAAGGGCTCCGGTTTCATAATAATCCGTTCCTGAACCCAAGCCGTTCGTCTGACGTTCAAATCAGTCAGTCGGTCGACTCTGCAGGCAGAATTTCTTTTTTACCAAGATATGTCCCACATGATTTGCATACTCTGTGTCTGAGAGTATATTCGCCGCATTTAGGACATTTAGTCATACCGGGAACCAAGA
>JAEEGL016449788.1_pt1 | contig 23077 bp, 19 predicted proteins | sample 9134231 | NCBI WGS metagenome assembly JAEEGL01 (sample SAMN16246548, study PRJNA631951) | gut metagenome | biome: gut microbiome; feature: rumen; material: fiber-attached | host: Bos | place: Iran: Karaj | collected 2018-10
CGCAACACTTATCCCATTCTACCAGTTTCGGCATACTATTTCAGAGCATTAATCAGATAATCCATCGACTCCTTTCGGCGCTGAGCCACCTTTTCCAGTACATCCTTAAAGTCTATATCGTCTGCCACACATTTGTCCACATCCTCATCTCCCGTCAGCATCCTGCGGTCCAGTCCCGTAAACTTCAACAGGGTGTATAGTCGGTCATTAGCCGAGAACTTACTGCCGTCAGGCCATCTGCGGAAAGCAAAGAACTTCGTCGAGTTCAGTATGCTGAACACACAACAATGGAATGAGTCCGTGCAAACATATTGCGCATTGCGAATAAGATTCACGAACTCTGCAGGTCCCACGTTAAACGGCTTCTCATCCACCACATCCTCATCGCATGATATATATGTTGCACCATGCAACAGACCTATTATCCTGCAACCGGTTGCCTTACTCAACTTCTTCACAAACTTACGTTGTTCAGGATTGTCACCCATCAGGTACATCAAGATATAATTTCCCTCAGCAAATGGCTTCTCATCCTGAATGTGCATCCACTCCTCTGCTGTCAGCATCATTGTCGGGTCACACACTACAATGGCATCCCTGCCACTCTCTTTCTTAACAATGTCAGCGCCACTATCTTCACGAACACTGATATGCTCTATGCGTGAAAGGTACTTCTTAGCATGCTTATGCAAACGTGCAGGCAATTCCGGAACACCAAAGCTGGTAGAGAATGCTATCTTCTTGACATTATCAGGAACAAACTCCAACGTATAGTAACAACCCACAATATTTGAAGGACGCCATAGCTGGTCACTACCAACGACTACTGCATCCATCTCTGAAGCCTGTTTGCGAAGACCATCCCATCCTTTTACGGTTGGCAGCATCTTGTTCCACTTCTTATTGAAGTCAGCATACATTTGATGACGTATCTTCATTTCCTGTGCAAAACCATCTGATGCCACAGAAGCCTGTTTCCTTGAACGGCTGGTCAGGTTGGCAAACAGATATTTTGCCTCTACTGGGTCAAACAGACGCCCTGCATAATAAAGCAGTTTTTTTATAAAAATGCTTCTATGTACACCTTTTATTTCAAAGATACGAGCATCATACCCAAGTTTTTCCAGGGTATATTGAGTAGCATACGTTTGTAAAGCACTTCCAAAGTTGTCTTTGTAAGTTACAGCTGCGATTCCAATTTTCTTCATTTATATACTTTTTCTATAACATTAAGCCATTCTTCTGCTACAGCATCCGAAGAGCATTTATTTCTAAATTTGACAGCTTCAAGACCTATCCGTTTGCAATCATCTGATGATTCAGCCATGATTCCCATAGCCTTTACAAACTGTGATTTATCTCCAACATCAACTAAAACTCCATTAACCCCATCTACTATTATTTCATCAGCGCCTGCACATTTGGTTGATATACATGGCATACCAATGCACATTGCCTCCATTAGCGCATTCGATAATCCTTCATAATCAGAGGAAAGTACAAATATGCCTTCATTTACAATCTTATCAATCACATCTGGTTGGTTCCCCATCAAAAAGACTTTATCAGTAAGACCCAACTTATTTATTCTTGCCTCAATATCCTTTCTAAGAGGACCTTCGCCAAAGATTTTCAGGGTATAACCATTATGTTTTTGACAAAAGTCACAAAATGCATCTACCAAAAGTAAATGGTTCTTCTGAGGCCACAATTTGCCTACTGCCACAAAACTTTTCTGATTATATTTCTCCTTTCGAGGGAAAGAAGTTGTATCCAAAGGATTTATTATAATTGCACTCTTCTCCCTACATTTTTTGGAATAATAGCCTTGAACTCTCTCCGTTTGGAATACACAATAATCTGCGACAGGATATAGGATTTTTGACAAGAAAAGCTGCCACCATCCATTCGCTTGTTTGGGATCATTACGCTCCGATATAATAATCTTTTTTCCCAATCCTCTTGTGGCAAGAATAGTTATAAAATTTATCGGTAACAGAAATGAGATAATAACTCCTGCATCAGATTCACGATAAAGTTTTTTTAGTCTACTAAAAGCTTTGCGGAAACCAACATTTTCATCCGGCTTACAAAGAGCTATCAAATTAACTTTATCTGATATTTCATATGCGTTACGCACACGCAAGAAAGCCAACTCAACTTCCCAACCTTTTTCTGAAAGTCTGTTTGCCAATATCGTAAGGACATGTGAGGCTCCGCCTCTATCCATTGTATGACCAACAAGAAGTATTTTCTTTTTTTTCACTTTAACATTAATTATATACAACCATTTATACACAAACTCTTTCATCACCAACCTAATACCAAGGATTGGTAACTTCTATTCTATCAAAAAATATCTTGTTTACTTGTTATAAAATGACAAGATAAGTTCATACTTACTATTCCTCGTCAAAATCATCAGCCCAAGTAGAGAAATTGTAACGACGAACTTGGACAGGTCCACCTTTATAGTCTTCACCTACAGGAATTGAGTTTACAAGTATAAGCGAAGAGCAAATCTTCACGGCCTCCATCTTTGGACTAATATATTCCTTTTTCATTATTTTATTCGCATTCCTACAGAATTAAACTTCATATTATTTTTGTATATGACAAATTTGTTGTTTTCTATATATTTCCCATTCTTCCATGCTGGAGCATCGGAAGATTCTATTTCTTTCTTTATACCAGTTGTTGCGTCAAAGACAATACTCAATGAGCGAGCTTTATTAGCATGTACTACATTCAGATATGCCTTTCCAGCAGGTATCGTCAAATCATTTCCATCTGAAATCCAACTATTAACATTTTGGAACTCCACTTCTATATCACCATTAACCAACACATAGAAGTTTTCATATCCAGGTGTTTCAGATGTGATTGTTGTTGATGTTGGACAACCAATCATCAAGTTATCCGGAATTGATATGCCAGATTTAGCAACGGGAATAGTTACTTTTGCGCCAGCTTCACCACCCAGTATAAGACCTTCACCTGCAGGAACAGTCGAGGTCGTTTCTTTTATTGTAACACTTGACGAATTCTTCGCACTTGCATAATATGCTTTTGCCGTACCTTTTGACGCTGTCATAAGAGAAAGATCAAGAGGATAGTTGCTTGAGAAAGTTGTGAAGCCCTTGTCACCAATGATGGCAGAAACATTCTTTAGACAAGTCCACGCACATCTATCAGTACGACCTGCATATATGCGCCCATCAGAGATATCAAAAGCCTTTATAGTCATATCATCAACAGGAATAACACCAATATAACTGAGTTCTTTATTATCTCCAATCTTATAATATGCAATTCCCTTTTCAGCAGCATTAATATAAAGATAGTCCTGATATTTTCTTATTACGGTTGGCTGAAGATCATCAGTACTTTTAGTAAACCAATCATTACTATCCATAGGATACAACTTTATTTTAATGTTATTCAAATCATCAACTCTATAACATATTATACCTCTACAATCATTATTTGTTTGAAAATCATCTCCTTTTACAGCAAAAGTTGAGTACACATAAGGATAATCTGCAACTAAGTCAAACGTATACATGGTAGCGCTTGACAATCTAAAATCATCTATGACCAAATTATTGTGTGGTATTTTACATACAATAGTAGGCTCCACAGGATTAGAAATGTCCCATATGCTCATGCCTTTACTATAATTAGCAAAACAAGCAAGAAGTCTTCCATCTTCCGAAGAAAAGAAATCAACACTTTGATATTCTGTATAGCTCATATCTCTATGAGATGAAAGCAATACTGGATTTGACTTCTCTTGTATATCATAAATATTAAATCCCCATAATCCTGTAACAACAAGAATATTTCCAATGGATTTACAAGATACAAATTTTATATCCGAATTCAATCTGTTGATTGTATTAAGATTGTTGTCCAGCACCTCAAGCGTCCCATTAACATAAGTCACACTGTCAATTTCTGACGAATGACAATAGTAATCATCAATTTGCACTGACATTTGGGGTTCGTTTGTGCATAGGCCTATAGAAATCGCGTCAAATTTACCTACACCATTTCCTTCTTGTATAAGACTCCAGTCACCAAGTTCTTTTGTTCTCCACCAAAGTTTAGAGGTTTCTGCATCTGCATATACTTTCAAACAAAGCCATTCTTTTGTTAAAAATGTTTGTAAGTTGGCCACATTCTGAATATGAGACAATGAAACAGAAAATGAAGAGTTGGATATAGGTATGATAGACAGCGAAAGTGTTGTTTCATTACCATTCATTCTTAAAGGAATAGACATAGGCGAATCTCCCAAATTATTTACTTTTAGCCACAAAGAGCTATATCTCTGGGATTCGACATTTTCTCCTGATTTTACCAATATCAAAGCACTATTCTCTGTAACGACAGATGAAGACTCCATTTCAAGGCTGTGTGTACCAAAATTGTAATCAGGATCTCCTAATTCATCAACAAGAATCTGCCCCCCCCAATTCAATTTGTTTTCAAAGTCACCATAACTTGCATCAAAATTAGGAAGTCCTCCCTCAAATCTAAATCGATAATCTGGTAAAAACAACTCATTTTTTCCACTTGATGCCTGACGAGTTGCCACAAATAGTAAGTCATCACTCAATAATATGGAACGCGCCCATTTTGAATTAGCAGAAGATTCTTCATTTTTCATTATGATGCGAGGCTTTATATCATCAGAATCATCGAATGCTCTTACTCCGTATGCACCAAGTGAATATACTATATTATTATGTTTTTTTATAAACCATTGTTTTGATTTACTTGTTTTATACGTATATGAATACAATTTATTCCAATTTACCTGTCCATTCATATGACAACATATTATAGTCATCAACAATGCGAATAATAATCTATTTACTTTCATCTTGTTCTAATTAAAAATTAAACTCTTTTGCATTGAGGAAAGAATTGATAGGTTGAATCTTGCCGATAAAGTTTTCTTAATGGGAAACCAACCAGATATAGTTAATAAAATAGTAAATGAGGGCGTATTTGTTCTTACATCTGATTATGAAGGATTATCAAATGCGTTAATGGAAGCTATGTGTGTTGGAATGCCGTGCATTTCCACAAGGTGTGCAGGGGCCGATGAATTAATAACTGATGGGGCTAATGGTGTTTTGATAGATGTGGGGAATACGACACAATTAGTCAAAGCGATGGATTTTATGGCAAATTCTTTAGATAATCGTGAAAGGATTGGTCTTGAAGCCATTAAATATCGGTATTCTTGCTCAACAGATACAATCGTGGAACAATGGATTAATGTGATTGAATAGTATTTGAGTGACAATAAAACTTCTCGGACTTGAAAGCTTTTTCTAAGAGGCCCCTCGCCATAGATTTTTAGAATGTAATCATTATGTTCCTTAGAAAAAGCAGCAAAAGCATCTAATAAAAGTATATGGTTCTTTTGGGGCCACAACTTACCAACAGCAACAAAACTTTTCTGACTATAATTTCCTTTTCGCGGGAATGAAGTCGTATCAATAGGATTTATTATCATTGAACTTTTCAATTTGCATTTGTTCAAATAATAACTTTGTACTCTCTTGGTTTGAAAAACACAATAATCTGCTAATGGATAAATTATTTTTGACAAGTAGAACTGCCAGCGGCTACTAGCTATTTTGGGATCATTCCGTTCCGAAATAATGATTTTTTTCCTTAACCCTCTTGTTGCAAGTATAGTTATAAAATTGATTGGTAACAGAAATGAAATAATAACATCTGCATTAGTATTTTTATATAACGATTTTAGTTTTTTATATGCTTTCAGAAATCCAACTTTTTCATTTGGCTCGCAAAGAGCTATTAAATTAACTTTTTCTGATATTTCATAAGCATTACGAATTCTCAAAAAAGCCAATTCTACATCAAATCCTTTTTCAGAGAGATTATTTGCCAAAATCGACAATACATGCCCCCCCCTCTATCCATAGTATGCCCAACAAGAAGAATACGTTTTTTTTCCATTTCTTATAATATTAGAAAAATATAGAACTGCAATTATATTTCAATATCACACAGATTACTATTTTCACACCTCGTGTTTTTCCAATCAGTATAAAAATATCGTCTTTTCAATAAACACATATGGGATTGTTCCCTGGCTATTACTCAAAGTGTTAGGATTGTATGCGTAAACAACTCTTGTCATATAAAATAATGCATAACCAAATACGAGTATATACAATAGCGTTTTATTTACATTAGATTTTATGATACTATAAGAATAAGGAACAGCCAAAGTGACTACCGGAATAAAGAAATAATAAGTTAACCTAACCATGGAATGGAAAATAGGTGCTGCTAACTGAAAGGCCATGGCAAACATCTGGAACATAACAAACATACTCATCATTTTTTGCTGTTCTGCCGATAATTTCTTTTTTTTGAATAAATAAAAAGAAGAAAGCACAACAAAAATAAAAGAGTATAGAGCAAAAAGTGTATATCCTGAGCCATCCTGCCTTCCCATGAATGATTCTGGATCTAGTCTTACTAAGATAGCTGCCAGATAATTCAAAAAAGCCAATCCAAGGAAAGAAATTAATAGTATGCTAGATAATGAATATGTTATTATTTTCTTAAAATCAAGTTCTTTTCTCAACAATGGATATAGTATCAACATAGCCATTGCACTATAGTGAAAAGTAGCAGCTAATAATACACAAATTGTATATTTCCAAAAAGAACGATTAACTAAAAAAGGAATACATAAAAATACTATGCTTAAGGATATTGCTTGCCTTACATTATTAAATGTATTTGTATAATACCCCATTGCAAAATACAAAAGTATTGATATTGCCGGCTGTTTAGAATACTTATAAAACAAAAAGAATGGACCGACAAGACTAGCGAACGAGGTGCCAATTAAGAAACATCTATCGCTTTTTGATATTAAACTAAGTATTTTAATATAAATCATATAGCCGGGCTCATGATTACCATAATCCCAAATTTGATCGAAAGACGTATAAGCCATGGCATGAAATTCGGGTAGATATCGTTCCAAATCTCCTCCTACGGTTATACCTCTAAATGCCGCTAGAAGAAAAAACAAAAGAAAACTTGAGAAAAAGAAATATTTCCTTTGTCTCTCCTTTTTGAATATTGAATCTAATACAAATTCATAAAAAAGTAAGAAAAAGAAAAAAAGGAAATAAAAGCTCTCTACTCCAAATCCGTATCGACTAACCATGTCACGTAATCGTTAAATTGCAAATTAACAAAACTCGTTTAGATTAAGCTAATCTAGCATTTTTATTATATCGCTTAAAAGTTCTCTAAAGTCAGTGTCTTGTCTTTTTCTTAGGACTACATACTTATTCAAACCAGCAAACTTATACTTCTCGTATATCACCTTATCCTCTAATGATATAATTCGCATAGCGATTTCTTCTACAGAGTAAGGATTAGCGTACAATACCGCTTCGCCACAAACTTCAGAAACAGCTCCAAATGAAGATGTAATAACAGGAGTACCATATTTCATTGCTTCTATGGGGGGATCACCTAATCCTTCATTCAAGGTCGGATATAAAAAAGCGTATGCTCCCTTATAAAGAGATTCTAAAGTAGGTCTATCAACATAGTCAAAAAACACTATACGATTATTGTTCTTAAATTTTTTATAAACCGCTGTTGTTTTAGGAAGTCCTACCACATATAATTTACCTTCGAAACCAGGCAAACGTTCAGTTAGTTTTTGGAATGCGCACATAGCACGGTATGCATTCTTAATCCATCTACCAGCCGAAATAATTAGATAGTACTTTTCAGCATTATAAGGCTGTATATTATCGTAATCATTAATCGAAGATGATGGAGACATCCTAATATTAATTCTTTCTGACAGCAAGGAAGGATAGTGATAAAGAATTGACGACTTGCTATGCTCTGATATTGTAACAATATTAAAATTTCTACTATTAAAAAGTCTTTCTTTATCTTTCCAATATTGATTCTCTAATTTATGATAATATGGAGTTTGTTTCATCAGACATTTGATAATTCCTGATATATTTGATTGATACAAATATTCATATTTATCTCGATTCATTTCTAGATTCCTTAGTCCATGAATTGTAACTAAGCCTTTTATAGGTTTGTCAAGCAGGGCTAAATGTTCCTTACTATACAATGGAGAATAAAATACCACTGCTTTGGATTTTTCTGCAGCCTCTACTATTGAGCAGCCATCTCCGTCATAAACTTCTATCTTCTTTTCAGTAATTAATTGGCCGATTTCTTCGTCTAGAAATCTTTTTTTATTATAGTAAGCTACTACAGCATTACCCAGTTTCTCAACAAGCCCTTTAAATACAATATATCCATACACTCCGCCGCCATGATATTTTCCTGACTTAACTGGCTGGCATACAGAGAGGTCAAACAATAACTTCTTCATAATAACATGTTATCAATTTAAAATCATTTTAAGTATTGATAGAAGGTTATCCCCAGAATTTCTTTCTATCAGAAAAGCTTTTTTTAATTGTGCATTTACCCCTGTTAGGTAATCTTGTTTGCTATCACCTATCATATAGGATTGTTTCAAGTCTATGTTGAAATCCTTCGCTGCTTTCAAAAGAAGGCCCACCTTTGGTTTGCGGCATTCACAATCATACTTATACTCTGGCCTTTCACCTACAAAACCTTTGTCCTGATGGTGAGGGCATATATAGATGCCATCGAGGAAAGCTCCTTCTTTACCCAACTCCGTTTCCATCTTGTCGTGAATCTGTTGAAGTTCTTCCCATGTACAGTCGCCACGAGCAATGACTGGTTGATTGGTCACGACAATAGCCAGATAACCAGACTTATTGATCATCTTAATAGTTTCTGCCACCCCTGGTATCAGTTCAAACTGTTCTGGTTTCGTGAGAAAGCCGACATACTTATTGATTGTGCCATCACGATCGAGGAAAACGGTCTTTTGCTGGTTCTTTAAGTTTCGTGCCTTAACTTTCCCTTCAATAATATCTTTCTCAACTTCATAGAACCGTTCAGGGGTTCCCATATCCTTGATATACTCTGGTGTATCGTAAGCGAAAATTCGTCCGCTCGGTATATTGGGTTTCAGCACATCCCTGTCAAGATCAATCTTGTCAGGCGTCTCTGGGTGACGAGGTACAAAGTTCTTCTTGGCCTCCTTCAGCAATTCGGGAGAAATTATCTCAATGCCAGCATTCACACGGTTTTTATAATAAAGACGTTCATCCTCCTTATTCATCCACTGAACAACACGATGTGTATCCAACGGATTGCCACCAGCTACTTGTGGAGGCAGGATCTCCGTTACTAATAAAGAGCTGTCATACGGATGGCTGTTAGGGTGTGCCATAAGACTGGCCCAAGCATTATTCTTCTTATGAAATTCTATGAAGCGATTGAAATCAACATCAAGAATCACATCTCCACACATAAGCAGGAAGTCCTCTGCCAGTTCTGGCATTTTAAACAAAGCCCCAGCAGTTCCAAGCGGTTCAGTCTCCTCAAAGTAGGATATATTTACTCCAAAGTTAGACCCATCCTTGAAATACTCCTTCACAACATGCCCAAGGTAGCCAATAACCATCGTAATGTCGGTTAGACCAAAGGCTTTTAGATTTTCTATCTGCCATTCCAAAATAGGTTTCCCGCATATAGGAATCATCGGCTTGGGAACATCGCTCTTAACAGAAGCTATACGAGTCCCCTTTCCGCCTGCCATTATTACGACCTTCATACCTTACCAAAAAATTTTTCTTCCAACATCAAACACAAGCAATGATATACAGGAAGGTGCAGTTCTTGAATCTTATAGGTCTCAGTTTCGGGCACACGAATACAAACATCTGCAAACTTCATCAGTTTGTTCTCTTTGCTACCCGTAAGACCTACCACCTTAAGTCCTTTTGCCTTTGCATTCACAGCAGCAAATAATACATTTTTACTATTACCTGAAGTTGAGATACCAAGGAACACGTCTCCCGGTTTACCATAACCATTAACTTGCTGAGCGAAAACCAACTCTGGGACAGCATCATTCATAAAGGCTGTTTGTAGGGACGAATGACCTGTCAACGAAATAGCAGGCAATGCACCTTGAAGGTTGTCAGCTAACACTTGACCAAGTTCTAAATCTATCTCTTTCAACGCTACTTCTTGGTCTGCATAAACCTTGCGTTTCAATTTGAATTCTTTCATCAGTTCTCCAACGATATGCTCAGAATCAGAAGCTGAACCGCCATTACCACATACAAGGAGCTTACGGCCGTTGCAATAGGCAGCCTCCAATAGTTCGTAAGCTTTTTTTATGTCCTCTTTGCATACCTCAAGTTTGGGGTACCTTTCAATCAATTGATTTAATTGTTCTTCCATAACAGCTCTTCCCTTATTTCAACATTATCTCCTTTCTTGGAGAATAACTTTGAGGAGAAAAATATAAGACTTGCGTTCCACTATTCTCAAAATTGAATGGAACTATCATCAATTTTTCCATAGCCTTCTTTAAACTCTCTTGTTTTTCTTTCTCACAATAGAACAAGAGGAAGCCGCCACCGCCAGCCCCAAGTAACTTACCTCCCGATGCTCCTGCTTTTATTGCCTGGCTATATAATTCATCTATGGATCCATTACTTACCTTTGCGCCTGTTCCTCGCTTCAATTTCCATGTAGTATCAAGCAACTTTCCAAACTCATTCAGTGATGCATCCTTATTACAAAGAATGCTCTCAGCTTCGTCGACCAAGGCCAACATATCCTTTAACTGCTGTGTCTTATCCACCGGTTTTGCAAAAGTGTCTGCTTGTATTTCTGAAGAGAAACGCTGAATTCCCGTATAGAACAAAAGCAGGTTCTCATCGAGTTCTTTCTTGCGCTCTGGTGCTATAACAATTGGATGTACTTCAAAATCTCCATCCTTGAAATCAATACGATTCAAGCCACCGTAGGCTGCAGCCACCTGATCTTGCCAACCTCCATGTTCCTTCAAAATATCCCTTTCCACATGAATGGCCTCCTGAGCCAGTTGCCTTTTGCTCATCATCTTACCTTTCAATGCACAAAATGCATTCAGCATACCAACGGCAAAAGTGCTACTTGTGCCTAAACCAGTCCTAGCAGGCAAATCTCCCTCATATGTTAATCTAATCTCATGGATATCATGCAACCTCATACATTCACGAATCAAGGGATGTTCAATTTCCTCAATATCATTCACTCGCTCAAAACGATTATGCACCAATTCAGATATATAAGGATGAAATGGTGGCATATGTCTTACATTGACATAACAATACTTATCAAAAGTTGTGGAAATAACAGCCCCTCTAAATTTATTAAAAAAGGTAGGCATATCCGTACCACCTCCGAAAAAAGACATTCGGAATGGAGTCTTAGTTATGATCATGAGATTATACTTTTTTTTGAAAACAGATATATAGATTTCTAGCAATTTCGTTAATCATATGCGCTTTTTCAGACCATAATGAATTATACAGTAGAATCTTGGGGATCATCAAAATATGGAGATAGGAAATTAATACCCGTTGCATTCTGGTCATTGTTTTATTACAATATAAATATCTGCTTTGTAACTCAAAGAAAGCAACTTTTAATGAGCGTTTCCCCCCTTTATGCAACACATTTGAAGCTCCATGCAAGTGAACAATACGTGGCGAATTAATTATTTGAGAAATATAGCCACCTTCTCTATATCTATGCAGCATCTCTGTTTCTTCTGAATACAAGAAAAAATCAGGATCAAACAGCCCAAATGCTTCTATAACTTCACGACGAATAAAAAGATCGGCACCACACACATAATCTACTGTCGATGGATAACTTTTCAAAGAATGCGTCTGAATAGATAAGCACTTAAAGTCAATGTGATAAGATCTTAATATTCTACCCAAATAATACTTCACAGAAGGAAATGGGCCAAATGAAGTTATCGGTTTATTATCAGCATTTACTAACTCACACCCTATACACCCAACATTATTAGGTGCTGACTCCATAAACATATAGAACTCACCTATGGCGTCATTCAAAAGTAACGTATCTGAGTTAAGCAAGAAAACATATTTCCCTTTGCAATATTTTAAACCCAAATTATTGGCTTTCCCAAACCCCAAATTCGATTCACTATAAACATATATGATTCTCTTATCTTTTTCAAAATACTCTCTGCTACCGTCAGTAGAGGCGTTATCGACAAGGATTATTTCAAAAGAAACATTATTTGTCTTTTCAAACACAGAATCTATACATTCACGTGTTAAGCTTTTGGTGTTATAATTAACTATTATGACAGATACATCCATTTTTACTTATGAACAATTTTTCTAATCGTGTTAATACCTTCCTCACCAAGAATATTCTTTATAAAAGACTTAAGACCGCCTTGCATTATTTCTTTCTGTGTACCTTTCCAATTGGCTTTTGCGAAAGTTGCCCTAGCAGTTCTTTCATTGTCGGGATTGGTAAACAATTCAACTAAAATAGGCTTTTCTGATGGTGAAACAAATTCATTTTCAATGGCATCAAACTCTTCTTTTGAATTTACTGCTATATACCTAAAACCATTCGTTTTTGCCCAGCCCTCAGAATTCTTAAAATGGTTATCTGCAGCAATAAATGAACCAACATCCGTCTTTTTCACGAGACCACCGAATTTAAATTCCATACCACCGTTATTATTGCACAAGAGTATTCGCAGGTTTTTCTTCAGGTGTCTAATACCTAAAGCATTCATATCATAAAAGAAAGCTAAATCTCCAGTAATATGGAAGCACAACTCATCTGTTCCGACACTCTCTCCAAAAGCTGTAGACATGCAACCATCGATACCAAATGCAGCAACATTAGAGAATGCCTTTACTGGATGCGAGAACTGAATATAGCTCCAAATACGTAAACTATTAAGAATAGCGAAATTAATATAACTATTTGCAGGTATTTTATCACGCAATCTTAGTGCAGCATACAAATTTGAAAGAGGAATATCGATATTATAATCTATGGAATCAACCCCTTCTTTCCATTTCTGATAATAAGTATGTTCGACTATTTCATTATTGCTATGTCTTGAGAAGAAGTCCACCATACTCATTTCATAAACTCTGGTCAATTTTCCATATGTATCCACAACGCTACCGTCAATGTTAACCCGCCAGTGTTCGAAAGCCCCTTCTGAGCAATTGAATAAAGGCGAATAAATCGCATAGTCGCCGGTAAGACCGCCTATTGTAATCAACACGTCTGGTTTATATTGCTCCACAAATAATGATTGTGTAATAGTAGACATTAGTGGATTAGCATTCAAGGCATACTCGCCATAATAATTTGAAGTATGGTCACTATATACAAAAACATTATTTGATTTTGAAAATTTTTCTATTGCTTCATGCTCAAGAGTGGTAAATGGTCGATGTTCTCCTATCAGTAGAAGAGTGCGTTTGCCTTTTAATTCATTGGCATCCATATCATCCCAATAATGTATCCGCTTAATCATACGGACATTAGGTAACTCAGAAATACTTTCATCAAATTTCCATGTTTCGTTATCTAGTTCTTCTATATTAAGTTGAACTGGACCTGCACCATGATGTGTCAGTTCCAATATAGCCTCATTAACCGTTCGAACACATTGTGCACGCTCATTCTCAGTATAAATTCTTGGTAACGAGAAGCTTTTTTTAACAGCATCGACTGGCAATGAAGTCTGGATAGGACATTGCATATATTCCTGACCTAAATATCGAGGATGTTTCGACATGGTGATAGCCAGTATGGGTGCATGCTTATAAAAAGCTTCTGTTAATCCCGGGATATAGTTTCTTGTCGCCTGAGCACTGGTGCATGATGTGGCAACAATTTCTCCGGTTTGAAGATATAATCCTATTGCAAAGTATATAGCACTGCGTTCGTCCACAACTGAATAACACTTAAAGAAAGGATCTTGTTGAACTCCTTGAACAATAGGAATATTTGATCCTCCAGGACTAAGTACTATATTGCGAATATTATGCTTCTTTAATAAAGAAATAACGATTCGAGCATTTTCTAAAACTGTATACATAACTCTTCTATTAATTGTTTTACATTCATTTCAGACGTAATAAGGATTTACAAACTTCTATACATCATTATAGACACCATCAATACTATTGACTATGAAACTTTTTTTCTAATTACCCATAAACGAGACCTACCTAATATTATAACCACCATCACAACAAATAGTCTCTCCTACAATAAAATTAGCAGCATTACTTGATAGATATATTGCCAATTCTGCTATTTCTTCAGGTAAACCCAAGCGATGAGATGGATTAAGATTTGTAAAAAGATTGTTGCCTTGTTTCTTAAACGAAGGTTGCATATCTGTTAAAATGATACCAGGAGCAATTGCATTAGTTATAATACCATTTTGAGAATATGCGGCTCCAAGATATTTTGTCAAACCTCTTATATCCCATTTAGTCATCCTATAAGCGTTATTTGCGACAACCATTCCACCCTGAGATGCTATATTAATAATCTTTTTAGGTGAAGAAGATGGTTCCATTGATAGCCACTTTTTTATTATTGTTTGGGACAAAAAGTATAGACCCTTTAGGTTTGTATTATACACAAAGTCCCAATCCTCGCTCGTTGTATTTGGGAAATGGGTCTTTGCATAAGTGCCCGCATTATTAATCAGTATAGTAATGTCTTTTCCTACCATCTCTCTCATCTTATTGATCTTTTCTTCAATAATTGAGACATTGCTTATATCCCATACTATTGAATAAATGCGCGATGACGAGATTTCTTTAACAGCTGCATCTAATTTATCTTGATTTCGCCCTGTAATTATTACAGTAGCACCTTCTTCAACAAAACGCTTTGCTATAGCGAATCCAATACCATTACTTCCTCCTGTTACTAATACAACATCATCAGACGAGAATAATTGTCCATAGTTATTCTGAGAAATGTTTACATAAATTACCCCCCCCATCTATAGCCATTAATTGCGCCACGATATGCATTTAGCAGTTTCTTGAATTTTTTAATCATAACTATATCTTAATACGAGATTAGTATTCTACTATATATCTTAAAGGAATAATATAACGAATAAAAATATACTTCAATTTGTTATTAAAACCTTCAACTTGCGATATTGGCACCTTATTATCTGTAAGCCTGTCTTGCAGGGCCCACCATGACCATGACATGTAGTTATATCTGGGATTTGAAGCAAAGGCTCTCAGACAATCACCCAATGAATGTTCGTAATCAGAGAATAGCACTTCTGGGAATAAAGAATGAAGCTGGCTATTGTCAAATTTCCTATTAAATTCCCGGTCATATATCAACTGATAGTTTCTCCATTCAATTCTGGTACCAGTTCTGTTAAACCTAAAATTAAGAACATCTGAAACCCATCTTCTACACATACTTCGAATATCAATAGTAAATCTCTCAACTAGCTCTACACGGGGTCTGTACCCTGTAATAGCTGCAACTTGATCCAAGTAATACTCCAAAATATCACTCCATTTATGAGCAGTCGAACCCACAATATTGTAAACATTGCCTATAGATTTCTTTTCTCCTACTAACTTTGAAATACAAAACGAGACATCCTTTCCATATGCCAGAGTTGTATACTTATCTAAGAAAACTCTCGGAAGCACAAAGTCCTTCTTATCCAACATCCTTCTCACCCAAGTTTCTTTTTCCCAAACTCCCAATGGGAGTCTATTTTCTCCATACGTAATATAAGGGCGCACAATGGTATAATTATCATATCCACTTTGAGATAGCACGTCCTCTTCTCTAGCTTTTTTTAGTGCATATTCGTCTGTTTTGAGGTAATCTTTATCTTCGGACTTTTCAAGTAGCCTGGGAGTCGTTTCTGTTATTAGTTCATCAGTTTCTATATATACTCTTGATGAACTTAGGAAAATATACTGTTTGGTTGAAGACAATAATTTACAAACTCTTCTCTTGAACTCTACGGTATCATAGACCATAAAATCCACTATACAATCCCATAGATATTTTGAAAGAATCTTATTAACAAATTCATCCTGCTTTGCATTTCCTAAGATATAATGAATATGAGATTCGTCCTTATGTTCTGATCTAGAAGTAATATACACTTCAAAATTGCTTCCAGCCAGGAGCTTAGACAAATGTATACCCATTGGACCAGTACCTCCTAATAATAGTACTTTCATATCAATAATTCTTTGAGAACATATGTTTCTATATAATACCTATGATTGCACAAAATTATGAAAACTTAACTATCAAACTTTGTAACAATCCTCTTATTTTTTATCATTACTACTCTCGTGATAATGAGAATACAAGAGAATAACACAAACCAGATGATTGATTTTACGCCAAATACAAGCAATCCTGATACGCGTAGATTTGTCAACTCAATGCTTAGACCGTTAAAAAATAGCATTACTAATATAGCTGCAGTTAAACCACATAGAGTTGGTCTCAAAAATGACATAATAATTTTTAGATTTTCTATATGAAGGATTTTCTTGTAATAAAAGCCATAATAACTACATAAGTTAATTATAATATAAACAAAATAACCTATTACAGCAGAACCAACATCGAATTGTTTCGCCAAAATTGCATTAATTATCATTGAAATAACACATGCTATAGCTGCCACATAAACCATCAGTTTTGTTTTTCCATACGCAAGGATTAATGAATGCGCCGGAGTACTATGTACTTGTAACAAAACGCTTAACACCCATATAATTAACCATATAGAAAGATTCTCATAACCTAATCCTACATACGCTGTAATGATGTCATCAGAACAGACGATAAATGGGAAACACATACAATTGGCTAAAACAGAAGTAAATATAGTCCATTTATATGCAAAACGAGAAATTGCAACTTGATCTCCCTCTGTAACCAGCGTAGAAGCTTTCGGAAGGAATATGCTGGCAAAAGTGCCACATATCATGATTATTAATGAAGGGAATACCTGTATAATATGTAAATCGGCAACTGCTTCTGCACCATTATTAGCGAAAATACCTAATAAGAGGGGGCGAGCTTCCTTTGCAGTCACTTGAAATAATGAAAGCGCAAATATTGACAAGCTGAATAGAATTACCAGTTTAAAATCTTTCCAATAAAAGGCAGGTTTAACACTATCAATAAGCTTTGACCTCTTACATTTTATTGAATAAGGTATAATCAATAAAGCAACAGTAGCTGTATATAGAAAGAAATACTGCGTCAAGGTTAGCCCTACCCAAAACACTAAGCCTATTACTATAACTTTCAAGATGACTACTATACTTTGCATCTGCATAGTAAAAGCCATCTGCATATCAGCAATTAAGAGTTGGTTAAATGTAGTTGCCCCCCAGCTAAAAAGGCTGAAAGATGCAATAATTATTAAGCAAGCACGCAGTTGAAGAAACTGGCTATGAGTAACAGCAAACAAACCTTCACCCCAAATAGCGAGAGCCAATAATAGGAGAATATTTATTGCTGCAATAATAGCATAAAAGGTGATATTTGTTCTTGCAACTCGATTTACTAGCAACATATTCCCTTCCGTTTTCCATTGCGAGAAAAATTTAACAGCTCCCACATTCATTCCAAGATCCAGCAAATGCATGTAGCCATTACAGGCTGTAGCTATACTTAATATACCATAATCAGCTTTACCGTAATAGCCCAAAAGAAGCGGAACAGAAATAAAATTGACTAGAGCCGTTAAAACTTTATGCAACGTGCTCCAAAAAAAACTACTGAAAAAATAATTATTTCGAAGATTCATTTACTTATTTCAATATTCAATTGCATTACTCAAATAGTCAATAGATTTTTTTCTATCTTGCTCCAAAATTCTATGAGCATTTTCATAGTTGATAGGAAATTCCCAATCTTTCTCATTCAAAGCATATAAACGATTCCTCAGGTTATAATGATTTAAGACATCAAAAATTCTCGAATTTTGTGATTTCAAATCACCATCTTTGAAACGCAAAAATTCTACGAACGGAACAGAAAAGTTTATACTTAGCGCGGTTGCATGAAAAGAATCAGTACATACAAATTTTGCCCTTTGTAATAAATCTACAAATTCCATAGGGCCAGCATTATCATAAATTATGGCATTTTCAATTGTGAAGTCTGGATTCTCTCGAGAAGGTATGATAATGATATTATCAATTTTCAATTTCTTTATAACATCAAGTAGTTGTTCTTTATAATTAGGATTGTTACCTATTAAATAGCAAAACAAATAATCTGTTGGTAAGTCCAATTCATATTTAGCCTTTTTACATATTTGTTGCCAATCTCCTTTATCAAGCAAAAATGTAGGATCCAGTACCTGACAAATATCTTGACGACCCGTCAAGGTCTTTAAATAGTCTATCACCTCATACTCCCTTACACCAATGTGGCTGAACTTTTTCAACAAAGATTGCACTCTGTCTTTGTATTCTTCCTTAACACTACTAGTACCCATGCTTGAAGCATAGGCAATACGTTTAGCATTTTCTGCAAATTCAAGAAAGTATTGCGGTGAGAATTTAAAATATGTATTCCAAATCTGATCGCTTCCTGCTACAAAACAATCCGTCAATAGAACCAACCTATGCATCTGTTGTTTTGTTAGAATCTCTACTTGATTATAATTTGATTTTTGGAATTCTAATAATTTACTTTCTTTTATCGTCTTAGGGTGTTTTCTTATGATATTTATAATATACAAAACACCAATTAATGACAAAATATTTTTTATTATGGCAACATACTTATTCCTATGTGGATAAACAGATATGATTTTAACATCATACCCCATATTCTCCAATTTCTTATGTAAAGCAAATGATTGTAAACAAGTACCATAATTGCCTTGTTTACCCATCCATGTTGCCAAAACTAATTTCTTTTTCATTTTTATTTTATTTAGCTCAGGGGCGGCCAAAAAGCTTAACCAGATAATTATCTATTTCGAATAATTGATAATACACTTTTTTAATGAATCAACCCAAAAAGGGATAGTAATCTCAAAGATTCCTTTAATCTTAGATTTATCGAGAACTGAGTAAGCAGGCCGCTTTACAGGACTTGGGAATTCATTGCTATGACATGGCTGTACGTCACAACCTGTATTACCAACGACTTCAGCTATCATCTTGGTAAAGTCAAACCAACTGCATACGCCTTCATTGCTATAATGATATATTCCAGTATTACCATCAAACTTGCGGTTTTCAATAATATCAAAGATGGCAACAGCCAAATCGTAAGCATAAGTTGGCGTTCCCACCTGGTCAAATACGACCTTCAATTGTGGCTTTGTGGCAGTCAGATTCAGCATGGTCTTCACGAAGTTCTTTCCAAATTCTGAATATAACCAAGCAGTTCTGAAAATCAAATGATCAACACCTGTATTCTGAATATTCTTTTCCCCATGAAGTTTTGTTAGGCCATATACACCTGTCGGCGTTCCTTTCTGGTCTTCCTTACAAGGAGTATTGTATGGGTCACCACCAAATACGTAATCTGTACTGATATGTACCAAAAGACCTCCTACCTCTTTCATAGCTAAAGCCAAGTTCTCTGGTGCCTTGGCATTCAGCAATTCAACAAGTTCATATTTCTCTGGATCTTCCGCACCATCCACATTCGTCCAAGCAGCGCAGTTCACAATCACTTTTACATCATTCTCTTGTACCATTTTACGGATGGCATCAAGATTGGTGATGTCAAGCTTAGTTGTAGATGTATCTATATCTTCACCTGCCAGTTTGTGAAGCATATCAACGGATTCTGGATGATCGTCGCAAACGTCCGTGAAAATGTATTTATTCTTTGAGCCTTTGGCTACAACGCGCATTTCGTTGCCAAGTTGTCCATTGGCACCGGTTACAAGTATCGTCATACTATAACGTTTATCGGTTATGGGTTAGCGGTTAGCGTACAAGTTAACATCAATACTGAATGGAGTATCAAAGTCCTTCAGCAGAGCGTGCTTAGTGTCCTTATCGCTAAGGTTTGCTTTCTCTGTCGGGATTCTCCAATCAATACCAAGGCTGCTATCCAAGATGCTAATGCCACCATCAGCTTCTGGATGGTAGAACTCGTCACACTTGTACTGGAATACGGCCGTTTCGCTCAGCACGGCAAAGCCGTGTGCGAAGCCACGGGGTACAAAGAATTGGCGGTGATTATCCTCGGTCAGTTCTACAGCCACATGTTGGCCGTAAGTAGGACTTCCTTTGCGAATGTCAACAGCAACATCAAGCACTGCACCCTTGACACAACGCACCAGCTTGCTCTGAGTGAAAGGAGGCCGCTGGAAGTGCAGACCACGCATCACTCCGTATGAGGACATCGATTCGTTGTCCTGGACAAAGCTGATGGTATGTCCAAGTATAGGAGCAACTTTCTCATCAAACTCACGCTGTGAGAAACTTTCAAAGAAATAGCCCCGGTTATCGCCAAAAACTTTGGGTTCTATTATCAATACGCCATCTATGGTGGTCTTTATTACGTTCATACTTATAGGTGTTGGATATATTGTTAATTCTTAAAAAAGAACAGGCATATCGAAGCAATTATGGTTCATGGAAAAACTCTGGTTCATGACTAACTATGGTTAACAGTTCATGGTTTTATGCCTACTGTTACCTTGTTCTTATATCTATCAATATTTTGAGAAACCTTGTAAAAATTTATAAAATAATGCCCGAAGTACCCCCCTACGGAAAGGACATATCATTCTAAAGATATTATGCACTTCGTATTTGTCAATTAGAGAATTATCTTTGTTCAAAGACAGATGACTCGGATTGAACGAATATTTTCTTTGTAATTATTGTCTATGCGCATTATTAATGTTTTTTCAAAATGCAGAAGATTCTCCGAGTAGTTTTTCTCAAGCAAATAGACACTTTCCGTACCTCAAGCCTTTATATTGTGTTATTCAGTGAGATACAGTAATTTTAGATATTTTTAACCAAAGGAGAGGAACGGGTAAAATCGATTTTCCCCTTTTGACTGTGGCAAAGATAAGGATTTTATTTAATAATGTGAAAAATATAATCATCTTTTTTGAACACGAATCTCACGAATAGCACGAACTTATGATAATTGACAGTTGATAATTGACAATTGACAGTTAGTTATTCCGTAAACATCGAAAAGAACAAAAACCTCGAACCGACGGAGCAGCGAGTGCAGAGTCAAACTTGTTTGAACTTTGCCGAGTCGCGTCGGAGGAAGACGATAGTCAAAACCCCTTCTTCAGTCTTGATGCTCCTCCAGAGCCCTGTGCTAAGTGTTATGTCCTTGTCTTTAAAAGCAAGCTTTTACGCCAATGCCACTACCCTCATCACATCACTTCGTTCTTACAAGACCTCGAAGGAAAAAACCCGCTTCGCGGAAAAACCGTTACTTCGTACGAAAGACGAAAGACGAAAGACTTCTAAGGTCACACAGATAGCACAGATAGCACAGATATTATTTTTCACACGGATTTATGGATGACAGTCTAGTTAAGATTGCTTTGTTAAGAACAAAGGTTTTATTTAGTAGAAGAATCTCCCAAGCAAACTTGAAAAGTTCTTCTACAAAATACAACTTAGCATCTAAATCGTAGCCTTTAGCCTCCTCTTAGCCTGCTCTTAGGCTCCTCTTAAGCTGCTCTTAGGCTGCTCCATGGAGGAGTCTAGAGACTGGGGGAAGCGGAAGTGAAGCGTTGTTAATGCGTTTCTGAGGGCAGTCTCAAGTTTCAAGTTCAACGGTTTCAGGGTTCAAGGCAACAAATAATCGATTAATCCATTCGACAAATACATCATAGCGGGTGAGCATCACGTCATCTATTTCTTTTTCAGCACATTTAGGCATTGCTATCGTTTTGATGACGTCAGCAAAACGATCTAACACTGGTTGTCCTGCGTTATTGCAGGCCTCCTTAGCCTTGTCTATCACGTTGCTGAAATTGCGCCACTGAGCGTAGCCTAGCAAAGGGAACACCCCACGAGCGCTCCAGCACTCAGTATCGTCTATCAAACTAACGGCACCCTCAAAATTATCAAACAATGTCTGTATCTCTTCTTTCCTCATAATAGCATTGAGATGGTCTTCACTCTTTATACCCCAACTGGTAGGTCTGTGATGCCTGTCAGCTCCACATTTTCTTTTTTCTTTCCATTGGTGTAGGAGATGATTCTCTTTATTACCTGCAACTGGCACTCGATGCCGGAATAGCGGCGGTTGAGGTCGGCAATGGCCTCGGAAGAGAGGTCCTCGGAGATGTTGCCGTGGAGCAACCGGCTTTCCACATCGGTATATTCGAACTTGCCGCTCTCGATGAAGGCTCCCTGGAAGATGGCCGTGAAGGTCTCTTCTTTCTCAAGTATATCGGAAAGGCAGATGTTATCGAAGCCTGTATCTACGCTGCGACTGTCCAGCAAGAGGGCGTTGCTGCCGCTCTCCACACGCAGTGTGCTGCCCTGTTTCTTGAGCACGGAGAAAAAGTCTTTCAGGTTGACCAGCATACGGATAGGCTGCTGTTGAATGAGGGTGTCCACATCCAAGCCCTGCTCCGTAGTTTCTTCTATGACATTCATCGTACACTTGATGCTGTCCACAATGGCAGGGTCGTCGAAAAGTATTCCGTCATTATCCTTGTAGGACAACTCATAGCCAAAGGAACCATGTGTGAGAGCGGTGACATAGAACTTTCCACGGGGCATCTCGGCACTTTTCTTCTGTTCTTTCATTTTGCGCACCTTGTCGCGAACACAAGCCCTAATCATTCCCACCAGCGCTTTGGAAGTGGCCTCCATAAAGCTTTGTTCGATGCCCAGCGAGCCATAGACTGCCTTTCCAGAGAACCATACATCCAGTTTTGCGGTTCCTACCTGTTCCGGCATAGAAGCAATCTGCTCACGGAGATCCGTAATACGGTTTTCAAGCGATGTACGCATCAGAAGATTGTCGCCAGTCTGGGCGAGAAGTTGCTCTGTAGCATCGAGCTGGCTACGGAGCCAAG
>JAEEGL010698166.1_pt1 | contig 23075 bp, 16 predicted proteins | sample 9134231 | NCBI WGS metagenome assembly JAEEGL01 (sample SAMN16246548, study PRJNA631951) | gut metagenome | biome: gut microbiome; feature: rumen; material: fiber-attached | host: Bos | place: Iran: Karaj | collected 2018-10
CGTATTATTGGATCACATATTTGTATTACCGAATAAGTCATCGATATCGATACTTATCATTATTGCTTTGCCCCTGCTCTCCGTTACATCCAACCACGAATAGAGGTTTCTGCACCATTTTCCAATGGCGAAATTAAATGCAGTCTCACTGCCGTTACTGCGTGGATCATCCGGATCCATTGAACACAGCGGACAGTCCTTCGGGGGCTCGTCTTTGTTACTGAATACCTCGTAGTATTTCTGACCGATACGATTAATATTATCCACCAACTGAGCTTTTCTGTTGGCGAACTCAATGTTTCCCGATTCAGCATCTATGATATAGATACAGGCATCAACGTTCTCAAAAAGTTCAAGTTTGGTAAGATTCTCGTTAAAATTACGCTTATCATATGAATGATAGAAATAAGCCTGAATAGACTTCATCTGCTGATCGAGAGTATCCAGTTCTTCATGTTCAAAACTTACATAATCATCTGTGAGATTCTCAAAAACAATGGCTCCGGCAAAATCCTCGCCCTTGAAAATAGGATAATAGAGTATCTGGAATATACCCATTACATCCATATAGTTGATGATCTCTTCGTCAACAGATTCATTATCGGCATTGATAAGACTGAGGCTCGTATATTTTTCCGCAAGTCTGCAGATCATATCCTCCTTAAGAAGTTTTAATGCCTTGCTCTCTTTGCCGAATTCATAGCCTGAGTTGGCATAGCGAAGTTTCTTAAGCTCTTCTTCTTTGTCAATAAGCTTGGTGTATGCATAGCATCGTGAGAAACCAAGATAAATACAGCTTATCTCCATGATTGATGTCATGGCTGACAGTGCATCCCTGTCCTCTCTGAACATCTCTATACAAATATCCTGATATGACTTGTCGCCTTTGAATTCAAAGAAATCATCCTTATCGGATTCACTGAAACTCTTGTTGTTATAGATAAAGTCATGATAAACAGACTTTGTTCTGGCTGAATCATAGAGTCTGAAGCCGTTCTTACCGTTGGCCTTGGCCCTGTACATAGCCTGATATGCTTTGTTCTTGAGTTCAACATATGTAGCTCCGTGGAAAGGATAGATGGCGATTCCTACCGAAGCCGTAAGATTAAATGAATCGTTAACGCATATCGAAGAAATGGCATTAAGCAACTTCGTCGCAAGAAGTTCCACGTTGTTCAATTCATGTATATTCTTATTGAACACAACAAATTCATCGCCGCGAAGTTTTACGATTATATCATTGCCGCGGAAGAGCTTACTCATAACATCCTGAACCTGGTTAAGGATCTTATCTCCCGTACTTCTGCCGAACATCTCGTTAACTATAATGAAGTTGTCAATATTGCACACAAGAATACCGTGAAGTACATTATCAGACTCCAGGTCAATTGCACGCTTTATTACATTTTCTTCTTCGTTGTCAAGAAAATCAAAGTACTTCATAGGCAATTCCCTCGAAAACATTAACACAACCAGTTAGACAATATTATAGCACAGTTACAGTACTTTCGTCACCATGACCATATTCCTAGTTATAGAAACTTTTCACCCGCGAAAAGTTACCTTTTAAGGCCCTGCTGTCAATCTTTGCTTCTTTAACGTAATTGGTCCTTCTGGCAACAAAATCATTGAGTTTTTTAATATACTCGTCGGATGAAATATTGCCGTCCGCTACGCCGCTTAAGCCCTTTTCCCAGCTTGCCGTAAGCTTCGGATCAAGCAAGGGCTTTATTGACGCATTAACCACCTCATATATAAGTTCGCCCAGCAGAGTGGGGGTTATAATCTGAGTCTTCTTGTTCAAAGCCAGATAATTGTTGGACACAAGTTTCTTAAGAATCTCGGCTCGGGTTGCGGAAGTACCGATTCCGCTTCCTTTTATCTGAGCCCTGAGTTCCTCGTCTTCAATTAACTGTCCCGCATTTTCCATTGCAAGAATAATAGAACCGGAATTATATCTCTTGGGTGGAGAAGTCTCACCTTCTTTTATCTCGTAGCCGCCTACTTTTAATTTTGCTCCTTTTTTAAGGGCATTCAGTCTCTCTTCCAGTTCTCTGTCGGCGGTCTGTTCCACTTCTCCCTCAGCCGCTTTCGAGCTGTTCTCGTTATCGTTTTCCTTCTTCTTCTCTTTTGCGAAGGAATAATTCATCACCTTAAGATAGCCTTCATCCAGAAGGGTCTTATAATTTGCAAAAAAGGATTCGTCTCCCACTTTAAGTTCCAATGCAATCTTCTGATATACCGCAGCGGGATAAAAAATTGCTATAAAACGTCTGACAATCACTTCATATACCTTCTTGGCATTTACAGACAGTGATGAAAAAGCCGAAAGGCCCTGTCCCGTGGGAATTATCGCATAATGGTCCGTAATCTGCTTGTCATTGACATATCTGGACTTTTTAAGACCGGCGTAGCTCTTATTCTGCTTTATTTCTTCGACCTGTTCCTTCATGAACCCGCCGTTTGCAAGCCCGTTCAGATTCTTTAATATCTCTCCCGCCACCGCGCTGCTTAACACTCTGGCATCGGTTCTGGGATAGGTTGTAAGCTTCTTTTCATAGAGTTCCTGAGCAATCTTCAGTGTCTCATCAGGACTGATCTTAAAGAACTTTGAACAGTCATTCTGAAGTTCTGCAAGATTGTATAAAAGAGGCGGATTCTTTGACTGCTTCTTCTTTTCGATTCCTTTCACTTCGGCTTCTGAAATGTCTTTTAAGGAATCAACAAAAGCTTCGGCAGCCTCTTTCTTCAAGAATCCGTTCTCTTTATAGAGTTCCGGATTACCTTTATAGGCACTGCCATCGCTTACTTTCCACTCCGCTCTCAGCGAAGAAGTCTCAAGAGCAAAATCTCCCTGAATCTTATAAAAGGGGGTCTTAACAAAGTCTCTTATCTCTCTTTCCCTGTTAACAACCATACCGAGAACACAGGTCATAACACGCCCCACCGCAATCACTGACTTGTCGCTTCCGAGAAATCGTCTCAGTGAATCTCCGTATTTAAGGGTAAGGGCCCTGGAAAAATTAATTCCCATAAGATAATCTTCTTTTGCTCTCAGATATGCCGCAGCCGAAAGATTGTCGTATTCACTTTCATCCTTAGCTTCTCTGATACCGCGTCTGATTTCATCTTCGGTCTGAGAATCTATCCAGACTCTTTTCCATACGATACCCTGTCTGAATCCCGCTTCCTGCTTAACAAGACGCTGGATGTATTCTCCTTCTCTTCCCGAGTCACCGGCATTGTATATTACATCAATATCTTCTCTGTGAAACAGCTTTTTTATTATCTCAAACTGTTTCTTTACATTATCGATAATCTGATATTTATAGGCATCAGGAATAAAGGGTATGGTATCCATACTCCATTTTTTGTATGCCGGATCGTAGGCGTCGGGATAACACATGGTAACAAGGTGTCCTACGCACCAGGTAATTACATAATTATCCGATTCGATATATCCGTCATGATTATTCATACTCTCACCGAGGGCCTTTGCAAATTCCCTTGCAACACTTGGTTTCTCGGCAATAATCAGACTCTTTCCCATATCTGTTTATAATTCGTCAATTGTGACCAGAGTGATATTTTTCTTGCTGCTTACAGCAAAATTCAACTGTTCGTCAAATCCGCCGGCAGAGAAAAGATAGACATAATCCACCTTTAATTTGGCCTGTTTTGCACAGTAAATAAGCCATTCGTAATCATCGAATCTCATCATAGGCTTCTCCCAGTTACAAAGTGCAATGAGAGTATGACCCTGACTGTCACGACATACGAAGTCTATTGTGCCCGCTTTACCGATCCAGCTTCCCAGTCTGTCGTATTTAATAGGCAGATTGCTGAACTGGTTCTGAGTATCCAGATATTCTCTGCATATTGCAGGGAAATAAGCGGCTGTGTAGGCCTTCAGGTTTGGTTTGATGTGCTCATTGTAGAATTCATCGGCAGACTTATACTGAAGTTCTTCCTTGAACATATAAAGGAATTTATATGAAAAATCCACATAATTACAGCAGATATCATACACACCCTTCTGTGTATTGCTTCTGCCCTCCGTATCAACAGAGAATTCCTTTCTCACGAATCCAAGCTCCATAAGGTTTTTAATATAAACACTTATCTTGGCTCTTGAAAATTCCGTGTGCGCATAAAGATCGTTCAGCTTGTTCTTACCTGATGCAAGAGCACAGAGAATTGTATTATAGACGCTGGTCTCCCTAAGCTCCATGGCCACAAAATCCTCTCCGTAAGTCAAAAGAGGGGCACCCGGATTAAGGATATTTCTGATAATATTGTCTTTCAGATTGAGATTCTTATCAAAATATCTCCAAAGCTTGGGAATACCGCCTAAAATTGCATAACCGTTAACACATTCATCATATCTGAATTTTGTAAAATAGGTTCTGAAGTCAGCAAAACAAAGCTCCTTTACCTTGAAGAATCCGGAGATTCCGCGAGCCTTGGGGCCGATCTTTCCTACCATGCTGTTTTCAACCCATTCGATGGATGAACTGACAAGAATAACAAAATAATTCTTGTCACTTTTTGCGAGAAAATCAAAAAGTGCATTGGTGAAATTATTGCTGTATTTCAGCAGATAATGAAATTCATCAAATACAAGGATATTTTTCTCGTCACTGTCAACAAAATAAGAGTCTACAGCATCAAAGAGTTCTTCATATGAAGGATAATCCGACAGTTCAAAAGGCAGATTACCGTAATGACTCCAATGATAGAGCTGCTCCCTTTCAAATAACTGTTTACAGTCAAAAAACAGTTTGGAAGTTACATCCGTAAGGAATTCACTTACCAGAGTTGTTTTTCCCACACCGTTAAGTCCGTACATAACCATAACCTGGTTACCTGCACGTCTCTTATATTCATTCAGGACTGTAATCTCTGAATCTCTCCCAATTAACATTTTCTAAACCTCCAAGTCCGCATGTATCGGACTCCCCCTATTTAATCAGTATTCCTTGTAGAGTTTATCGATATCCTCCATCTCCATAGGCTTTCCGAAATAGAAGCCCTGGATATTCTCACAACCGATATTCTTAAGAAGTGAATACTGTACTTCCTCTTCAACACCTTCGGCAATCGTATCGAAACCAAGTTTCTTACTCAGGTCGATGATTGCTTCGGCAATTGTCCTTGTAGGACCGTCGGTAACAACGGTATCAACAAATGATTTGTCAATCTTCAGTGTATCAATGGGAAGACTTCTTAAATATGACAAAGATGAGAATCCCGTTCCGAAATCATCCATTGAGAATCTGATTCCGATCTCACGAAGAACATTCATCTTCGCAACAATATCTTCCATATCATCGATAAATACCGATTCCGTTATCTCAAGCTCTATCTGAGTCGGCGGTACATTGTACTTCTTGATGGTATTCATCAGGAAATTGACGAAATTCTTACTCTTGAACTGAATTGCCGATATATTGATACTGAGTATAACGTCCTTCTGTCCGTACTTATCAATAAGACGGGAATAGTCCGCCAGACTCTGCTCAATGACAAATTCTCCAAGTTGTAAAATAGTACCGTTCTTTTCCGCAACCGGAATAAAGGACCCGGGACTGATTATCCTTCCGTCCTCATCTCGCCATCTTACAAGGGCCTCTATACCTCTCAAATGAACTCCGTCCGCATCATACTGCGGCTGATAACACATAAAGAAGTTACCGGCTTTAAGAGCCTTTTCCATCTTATGCTCAAGCTCGATATTATAGATGAACTCCTGAATGATAGGAGCATCAAAATACTGAACATTGTTCTTGCCTCTGTGTTTTGCCTTAAACATAACTATCTCGGCAAGATTGATAAGTTCCATCGCTTCCTTGGAACTTTCGGGAAATTCTGCGATACCGATGCTGAGAGTAATGGTTGTCTCTGCACCGTTTGACAGATTAAAAGGAGTCTCCAGTTTCTTTTTCAGAGTCTTGATCACATTGTCCACGGATCTGACTCCTACGGGATCATATATTGCAATACAGAATATATCGCCGTTAAAATGGCTGACCCTGACGTTGTCACTAACGTAATCTCTGAGGACCATACCCAATTTCTGCATCACTTCATCGCCCACAATAAGACCCATACTGTCATTGATACGTCTGAAGTCGTCTATGTCCAGAAAGAGGACGCTTACAATACAGTCATTGGACTTGGCCTTATCAATCATTTCTTCAAGACACTTAACAAAATAATTTCTGTTAAGAAGTCCCGTAAGACTGTCGTAATATGCCATATAAGACAGTTCGTCATTAAGCACACGATACTTGGTAACATCTCTGAAACTATACATACGGGTAAGAGGATTCTTGTTACCGTCATAGATGACAGTAGTCTCAAGTTCAATCCAGAGATCTTTACCCTCAAGGCGGAACTCTATAGTCTCTTTCTCTTTGCCTCTTCTTTCAAGCATGAGGCACTCATAAAGTTCAGCCGTATATGAGCTGTCTACAAGGTCCATTATCTGAGAAATGGAAATATATTCATTTGCACTGAATCCAAAGAAATGCTCCCAATCGCCAAGACACTCTGTCCTGCGATCCGCAAAACTGTAATAGGCAAAGGCTTCACCGGACTTATCAATGAGAAGTCGGTAGATGCCTTCGTCTTTTAACAGTCTGTTATTCATTGCATTGAGCAATCCAAGGTCGAAATTGTTATCTCCCTGCATTTAGGCTCCCAAAGAATTATTTTTTAGTAATGTATTTTTTAGCTGTAAGAAGCTCGGCACAAAGAACCGCACCACCTGCAGCACCTCTTACGGTATTGTGTGAAAGGCCCACGAACTTAAAGTCATATATAGAATCTTCACGGATACGACCGATGCTTACACCCATACCCTTTTCATAGTTAACATCAAGTGTAACCTGAGGTCTGTTATCTTCTTCCATATACTGAATAAACTGCTTGGGAGCGCTGGGAAGATTAAGTTCCTGAGGTACTCCCTTGAAGTTTACAAGTTTTTCAATAAGCTGTTCTTTTGTAGGCTTCTTGCGGAATTTTACAAATACAGCAGCTGTATGTCCGTTAAGAACGGGAATTCTTATACACTGGCATGTGATCTTGGGAGACTCTGCGGGCTTGATAACGCCGTCTTCAATCTTACCTAAGATTCTGAGAGGCTCTCTCTCACTCTTTTCTTCTTCGCCACCGATATAAGGAATTACGTTACCAACCATCTCGGGCCAGTCTTTGAATGTCTTACCTGCGCCGGAAATAGCCTGATATGTAGTTACAACAGCTTCATAAGGCTCGAATTCTTCCCAAGCCTTAAGACACGGAGCGTAAGACTGAATTGAGCAGTTAGGCTTAACAGCGATGAATCCTCTCTTTGTACCAAGTCTCTTCTTCTGGAACTCAATAACATCCATATGCTCGGGATTAATCTCCGGAACAACCATGGGTACATCGGGAGTCCATCTGTGAGCACTGTTGTTAGATACAACGGGTGTCTCAGTCTTAGCGTACTCTTCCTCAATCTTCTTTATTTCTTCTTTTGTCATGTCAACAGCAGAGAAAACAAAGTCAACACCTGACGATACCTTCTCTACTTCGTTAACGTTCATTACTACGATCTTCTTAACAGCCTCAGGCATGGGTGTGTCCATCTTCCATCTGTCGCCTACGGCTTCTTCATAAGTCTTGCCCGCACTTCTGGGGCTTGCTGCGATTGTTGTTACCTCGAACCAGGGATGATTCTCAAGCAAAGATATAAATCTCTGACCAACCATTCCTGTTCCACCCAGAATACCAACTTTCAGTTTCTCTTCCATAATTCTCTCCTCTTTCTTTTTAATTCTTTTTATCTAAATATGCTTTGTGCAATTTTAGTATCTCTCTCATTGTATCGGGACCCGGCGCGCCTTTTGTCAGCCTCTTTTCCACGCAGGTCTTAAGACTGATGGCATCGTAGATATCCGATTCAAACATTTCATCAATGCCTTTCAGTTCTTCTATGCTGCAGTCTTCTATGCATTTATCATTATCGATGCAATATAAGACAAGTCTGCCTATGACTCCGTGAGCATCCCTGAAGGGCATACCCTTCTTTACAAGATAGTCAGCGGCATCGGTGGCATTTGTAAATCCGTTCATGGCGGATTTTGCCATGATATCCTTTCTGAACTTCATTGTATCGATCATACCTGTAAAAAGATGAATGCAATCCTTAACGGTATCAATGGCATCAAAGGTAACTTCCTTGTCTTCCTGCATATCTTTATTGTATGCAAGAGGTATTCCCTTCATAGTTGTAAGCATGGACATCAAATCACCGTAAACACGACCTGTCTTTCCTCTTACAAGTTCCGCAATATCGGGGTTCTTCTTCTGGGGCATTATACTGCTTCCCGTTGAATATGCGTCGTCCAGTTCGATAAAGCGGTATTCATTGGAATTCCACATGATTATTTCTTCCGAGAATCTCGAAAGGTGCATCATTACGGTAGATAAAGCACTTAAAAGTTCAATGCAGTAATCTCTGTCGGAAACGGAATCCATACTGTTAAGAGTCGCACCTTCAAAGCCCAGCATGCTTGCAACATATTCTCTGTCCAGAGGATATGTGGTTCCCGCCATGGCGCCTGAACCCAGGGGACAATAATTCATTCTCTTGTATATATCTGTGAGGCGAGATCTGTCTCGCTTGAACATTTCAAAATATGCTCCGAAATGATGCGCAATTGTCGTTGGCTGTGCCTTCTGAAGATGTGTGAATCCGGGCATGTATGTCTCAACATTTTCATCCATGATTCTGTAAATGACTTTTAAGAGATCATAGACCAAATCATCTATGGCAACGACCTCATCCCTTACATAGAGTTTCATGTCAAGAGCGACCTGGTCGTTACGACTTCTTCCGGTGTGCATCTTTTTGCCGGCATCCCCTATCTTCTCAATAAGCTTGGCCTCAACAAAACTGTGCACATCTTCATATTCGGATGAGAACTCAAGAATGCCCTTGTCTACTTCATCGGCAATAGTCGTCAATCCCTTAACAATTGCATCTTTTTCTTCGCAAGTGATTATATGCTGTTTTTCGAGCATAACAACATGAGCAACACTTCCGTCTATATCCTGATGAAAAAGTCTGTTGTCAAAAGAAAGCGATTCATTGAAAGCAAACACTTCATCATCTGTTTTTTTAGTAAATCTACCGCCCCAGAGCATCTTTATCCTCCATATGCGCCTGAAATATTTTAATCAAATAAATTAAATCTAAAATTGATAATACCATAAACCGGTCTACTAAACAAGACGAAAAAAGTGCTAAAAAAGCCGATTTCAAACTGAATTGAAATCGGCTTTTTCCATAATTTAATTACTGTATTTTTTTACGGATTCCTGTATCAAGGCATTGTCATCAAAATAGTTGATCTTCATTGAGGCCTTTACATCATCAAGTGTGGCTGCGGCAACCTTTCTTGCCTCTTCACTGCCTTTTTTGAGTACTTCATATACATAAGGAATATCCTTCTGAAGTTCCGCTCTTCTCTTTCTGATCGGTTCAAGTTCCGACTGAAGAACATTGTTAAGGAACTTCTTAACCTTAACGTCTCCAAGACCACCTCTTTCATAATGAGCCTTAAGCTCATCAAGATCTGCGTAATCAGGCAAGAACTCTTCAAAATGTTCGGGCTTCGCAAAGGCATCCAGATAAGTGAATACGGTATTGCCTTCAAGAGAGCCGGGATCTTCAATCTTAATATGGTTGGGATCCGTAAACATACTCATTACTTTCTTCTTAACATCTTCTTCCGACTCTGAAAGATATATGCAGTTACCCAAAGATTTACTCATCTTCGCTTTTCCGTCAATACCCGGAAGTCTTAAGCAGGCTTTGTTGTCGGGAAGCAGAATGTGAGGAGTAACCAGCGTTTCTCCGTATATGTAATTGAATCTCTGAACAATCTCCTGAGTCTGCTCAACCATAGGCATCTGATCTTCTCCGGCGGGAACGGTTGTTGCCTTAAACGCCGTAATGTCAGCAGCCTGGCTTATGGGATATGTGTAGAATCCCACAGGAATACTGTTTCCGAAGCCTCTCATCTGAAGCTCGGACTTTATGGTAGGATTTCTCTCAAGTCTTGATATTGTTACCAGATTGGCATAATAAAATGTAAGTTCCGTAAGTTCCGGAATCATACTCTGAATCAGTATGGTTGATTTTGCCGGATCAATACCCGCAGACATATAATCAAGAGCAACCTCAACAATGTTTTCCCTTATCTTATCAGGATTGTCCGCATTATCGGTAAGGGCCTGAGCATCGGCAATCATGATATATATCTTGTCAAATTCACCGCTGTTCTGAAGTTCAACTCTTCTTCTTAGGGATCCGACATAATGTCCTACATGAAGTTTTCCTGTCGGTCTGTCACCGGTTAAAATGATCTTTGCCATTTCCTTTTCTCCTTAAAAAAATAAAGCTGAAAATGGGACTCGAACCCACGACCCCTTCATTACGAGTGAAGTGCTCTACCAACTGAGCTATTTCAGCATTAACGTCGAACAAGTCCGACGTTTGATATTATATTATTTTGAAGACTTTTTAGCAAGCGCCTTTGCTTTTTCTTTTGCCTCTTTTTCAAGTTTCTCCTTGAATCTGGCGACTTTTGCTTCGGCTATCTCCAAAAGTTCTTCTTCGGTATAAGGAGTATAAGCATAATAACTTACACTCATAGCGGGAATTTTAACGGTAAGGGAATTGGCTCTGCCGTCATAGAATTCCTCTTCCGTAATCTTTTCCTTGGCTGCGGGAGTAACCTTTCCGCCGTACTTCTTATCTTCGGAACAGAATATTTCTTTGTATTTTCCTTCATAAGGCATGCCGAACTTGTAGCTTGCATATGCGTTCTGAGAAAAATTGCATACAACAAGGATAGAATGATTAAGATATTCATCCTTTCTCATGAAGGCAACCACACCGTCGCCATGATCAATGGCGCTTATCCATTCAAATCCGTAAGGATTTCTGTCAAGTCTGTGGAATGCGGTAAGATCCTTATAAAGCTTACCCAAGGCCAGAGATTCCTTAACATCCTCCTGTCCGGCATATATTAGCTTTTTACCGGGTCTTGCTGTCATATAAGCAAGAGTTGCTCTTTTAACCGCCGGCTTACCCTTGTCATCCACAGGAATATAATCAAAATATCCGGCTCCCTTATCAACACGAAGTGCATTGTAATCATTAGCCGCAATCACATCGTCTTTGGACATGGTAAGAATGTAATTCTCGGCATATTCATAGGACATTCCGTTGGTAAGAAGGCTGATATTCTTAAAGGCTCTGTCACCTTTAATAAAGTTCAGATAATCTTCACTGAAACCGTTGTTCCATATAAGATCGAAGCCCAATCCGTCATTCTTGATGTCTTCCGTAACCTTGGGAAAAGCACAAACTTCCTTGGTTGTGGTAATGGCATAAGGGAATTCCTTATGTATAAGACTGTTGAAGTCTTTTATGAACTGGATTGCGTCCAGGTTCTCATGTCCGCCGTATATATTGGATGCCCATTCTCCCTCGTATTTACCGTAGTCAAGATAGAGAATTGACGATAAAGCGTCGATATGAAGGCCGTCAAAATGGAATTCCTTCATAAGATAGACCGCAGCCGACATAAGGTAGTTTCTTACCTGAGGTCTTCCGTAATTGTAGTTGAAAGCATTCAAGGCAGGATTGCACCTTTTTCTCTCGTCCATATGGCCATAGAGATATGTGCCGTCAAATACCCCCAGTCCATCTTCTCTCATGGAAAAAGCGCAGGGATTCCAGTTATAGATAACTCCAATCTCTTCTTTATGAAGAGCGGCAACAACAGAGCGCATATCATCGACATTTACTCCATCCATAAGGCCGTATGCATCATCCACTTCAGTTATAAACTGAACATAATTAGCCGAGAGATTCTTAACGGAAGAAATAAGTTTATCAAGGGCATTTTTGTTTAATTCAAATTTCTCATTAAATAAGCCCGCAAGCTCAGTCTCGTATATTCCGGCCGGCAGTTTGCTTCTGTCGTTAATGCTGTTTTTCTCAAGATATACACCGTCTTCCCATTTGAAAGACTTGTGTGCCTCTACAATTGAATTGCCCTTATCATTTCCGGGGGCGTAGGGATCGTTCTTGCTGTATACCGTACCGCCCTTGATACTTAATTCGTACTTATATTCTTCGCCGTTGGCAAGTCCGGGAATAAAGAGGGAAAAGATGCCCGTCTCTTCATCTTTCATCATGGGATGAGTCTTGCCGTTCCAGCTGTTGAAATCACCTATTACCGAAACTCTCACCGCATTGGGAGCCCAGACTCTGAAAAGCACACCCTTGGTTTTTTGAAGAGTCTTGACAGACGAACCTAAGAGTTCTCCCGCATTCAGCATAGTACCCTTATTCCATGAAGCTATATCTTCTTTCTTTATTGCAACGGAATAATCGTAAGGATCGTATACTTTGCGTTTTTTACCGTGAAGATCCGTTACAAGATAATAATAAGAACCTTTGATCTTGCCGAGAACAGCGATGGCATAAAAACCTTCTTCATCGGCAAGTTCCATTGTGTATTCTTTGTCATCCTCTTCGGTTACAAGAACCACCTGCTTGGCATCGGGAATAAAGGTCTGAAATAAGGTATATGAAGAGATATTATGTCTGCCCAGAATCTCCTGGGGGCATCCCTCTTCGCCGTATACAATAGCCTCTATCTCAGGCCAGTTCATCAACTTATAAAGCTTGTCCTTCATTATTTATTCCCCCCTATATCATGTAAAAATAAACCGCTTCTTAATTTCGGTTCAAACCATGTCGATTTAGGAGGCATAAGTCTGCCCGCATCGGCAACGTCAAATAATTCTCTGATATCCGTGGGATACATGGCAAAAGCAACAACGCAGTCTGCAGAGCATCTTCTCTCCAGTTCTTTAAGACCTCTTATGCCGCCCACAAAATCAATCCTTGAATCCGTCTTGGGATCTTTGATGTCAAGAATACCGTCAAGAACATATTTCTGAAGCAGTGACACATCCAGCCCTTCAACAGGATCGCTACTTGTCCACTCTTCTTTTATCTTAAGCTTATACCATGAATCTCCCAGATACATTCCGCATTCACCTTTTTCGGCGGGATGAAAAGCCTGTGAGGATTCTTTTATCTCATAATATGTTTCAAGGGAATCAAGGAATTCTTCTTCGCTTAATCCGTTTAAGTCTTTAACCACGCGGTTGTAATCCATTATCTTTAACTGGTTCTCGGGAAAAAGTACGCTTAAGAAATAATCGGATTCCTTAACTATGCCCTCTTCATGTCTGCTTTCACCGACTCTGCAGGCAGAAGCACATCTGTGATGTCCGTCGGCTATATAAAGAGCATCCTTTTTTGCAAAGAAAGCTTCAATAAAAGCAACATCATCCGAATCATCTATGATCCAGACTTTGTGTCCGATACCATCCTCGGATACAAAGTCAAAATGAGCTTCTTTTTTAATGTGCTCATCAATAAATGCATCCATATCGGATTCGCTTCTGAAAGCAAGGAATATTGGACCTGTCTGCATATTACATGTATCGATATGTCTGATCCTGTCCTTTTCCTTGGCTGCCAGAGTATTCTCATGTTTCTTGATTATATTGTTTTTGTAGTCAAGAACGGAAGCGCAGGCAACAATACCGGTCTGAGGTCTTCCGTCCATAATCTCCTGATAGAGATAGAAGGAAGCCTTATCTGATTTAACAAACTTTCCTTCCTTAATCCATTCTTTTATAAGGCTGTCCGCCTTGGCATATACACGGTCATCATAAGTATCGACACTGTCATCAAAATTGGTCTCTGCCCTGTCGATACGCAAAAAAGAATCAGGGTTGGCTTTTACAACTTCCAAAGCCTCAGCCCTGTTATATACGTCATACGGCAAAGCCGCTATCTTATCTTCATATCCTTTTGCAGGCATAATAGCCTCAAATGGTCTTATATCGGCCATAATTCCTCCTAAAAACACAAATATTTAAAATCAACTATTTAATTATAATATATTTGAAGGTCTAATTCTATGAGTAATTTGTTCATGACTTTACATGTAAAGAATCCGATTTATGCGTTTGATAAAGAAAAAGCAAAGTGATATCATAGAAAAAGTAAGAAGCAGGAGGTTAGGAAAATGAATGCTGAAGACAGAGAAATGCTTACACGAATAATGAATTATGCAGACGAAGTAATGCCGGATATCGACCCCGAAAAAGTCAGGGTGTCTGAGCAGATTGATAAACTGAGACCCGTTTTGCAGCAGATAGCAATGGAAAAAAGCCTTCCCGTTGAGGAAGTCTTCATCAAATATATGGATCTTGCCACAGAGAATGCGGTTGAATATGAAAACAAGATGAAAGCCGATTTCGGTGACATCTTATCCGATAGACCCGGCATCTAATAAAAAAAGCACTTTTTGTTATAAGCAAAAAGTGCTTTTTTTATTATTTAGACGCTTTTTTGTCGTCTTCTTTTTTCTTGTAAGGAATCAGAGCACCACAGTTGGGACACTTGGTAACCGTTCCTTCAACATATATTCCGCCACAATATTCACATGCCAGTTCTCTGGCATTGTTTGATATCATTACGGCATTCTTGATCCTCTGTCCGATAACAGCTTCATCTATTATCTTATAGAGCATATATAGATATATCAATATCGCAATGATCGCAATGACCAGACAAGAGTAGTCTATCTGTTTATCGAAGACCTTGCCTGTGAATTCGTCAAAAGCAAGAGCCATTTCATTTCCGATCTCTCCGGGCTCTGTTCTTAAAAGATGTTTATGGATTATCTCTGTGAACTTTTCTTCCGACTGGCTGTTTACGGCAGGTCCAATATCATCTCCTGCCATACCTTCCCATGCCCATTTGACAAATTCTCCGTTATTGTAATTCTTGGGGTATGATATGACAAAAAGCCAATGCTTTTCATCATCAAACAATCTTAGGTACTCACTGAGCGCATAAGTTTCAAGATCTGTATAATCTGCCCAATCACTTGTATCCACAATCTGGATCGCCGGTGTTATCCCCGTCTTATCCTGAAAAGCTTTCATGGAATTTAAGAGACGATCCTTATCGTTTATGATCCCTACTCTGTCTTCCATATATATCTCTTTGTCTGAAGCAGGTGTAATCCTTGCGGGAATATATATGGCCCCAAACATGATTATACTAACTATAAAAGCAGCCAAAAGTGTAAGCACTATGCCACCGAATACAGCTGTGGAAAGCGATTTGTTCTTCTGTGGATCACCTTTATAATAATAATAATTTCTTCCGCCGCCTATTCTGTTGTAATATACATATTTCTTGGCTCCCGCATAAGGCTTCTTGGAAACCGTAGGACTTGTATATCCGCCTCCATGGGATCCGCCTCCCGATGAATGGTATGAAGATGATGAGGATGAATGATATCCTCCTCCGTGTGATCCGCCTCCGGATGAATGTGGCATTGTTACTTCTCCTTTACAAAAAACTACCTGCCGGTGACATGCCGACAGGTAATAAGTTTTATTTTACAACTCGTACTCTTAATACTCCGTCAATTTCCTTTAGCTTTTCAACAATATCGGAACCTACAGAGCTATCAATATCAAGCATGGTATATGCATAATCACCTCTTGATTTGTTAATCATATCTGAAATGTTGATACCTGCTTCACCGAATACGGATGTGAATTTCGCAATCATATTTGCAATATTCTTATGCATTACCGCAACACGTCCGGCATTATCGCATACACCCATGTCACAGTTGGGATAATTAACCGAATTAACGATATTACCGTTCTCAAGATAATTCATCATCTCTTTAACAGCCATAACGGCACAGTTGTCTTCCGACTCCTCTGTTGAAGCTCCCAGGTGAGGAATCACGATACAGCCTTCTTTACCTGCTGTTGTGGGATTGGGGAAATCAGATACATATTTTCTGATCTTACCTGACTTAATTCCCTCAAGAACAGCCTTTTCATCACACAGAAGATCTCTTGCAAAGTTAAGGATGATAACACCGTCCTTCATCTTTGAGATAGCTTCCGCATTTATAGTATTCTTTGTGGAATCCAAAAGCGGAACATGGATTGTTATATAATCACATTCCGTAAAAATGTCGTCCACATTAACAACATGCTTAATCTCACGGCTGAGTTTCCATGCCGCATCAACGGAGATATAAGGATCGTATCCGTATACTTCCATTCCAAAATGTCTTGCTGTATTGGCAACCCTTACACCGATGGCGCCAAGTCCGATAATACCAAGTTTCTTGCCCATAAGCTCTGTACCTGCGTACTGCTTCTTCTGCTTTTCGGCTGTTTTGGCAATATTCTCATCATCTGTAGCACTCTTAACCCATTCGATACCGCCTACAACGTCTCTTGCCGCAAGTAACATACCTGCAAAAACAAGTTCCTTAACACCGTTGGCATTTGCACCGGGAGTATTGAATACGATGATTCCCTTGTCAGCGCACTTATCAAGTGGAATATTGTTAACACCCGCTCCTGCTCTGGCAACACATAAAAGCTTATCGGGAAGATCCATATCATGCATAGCGGCACTTCTTACAAGTATACCTTCAGCATCATTGACATCCTCCGTCTTTGTATAGTCAGCTGAGAAATTATCCAGTCCGACATTTGAAATAGGATTAAGACAGTTATATTTGAAAGCCATTATGAATTCTCCTCCTCAAACTTCTGCATGAATGCAACCAGTTTCTTAACACCTTCGATAGGCATAGCATTGTAGATACTTGCTCTCATACCACCAACGCTTCTGTGGCCCTTGAGACTCTCAAGTCCTTCTGCCTTTGCTTCGGCAACAAACTTAGCATCAAGCTCATCGCTGCCTGTAACGAAAGGAACATTCATAAGAGATCTGTCTTCTTTAACTACCGTTCCCTTGAAGAGCTTGCTCTGATCAAGGAAATCGTAAAGGATCTTAGCCTTTTCTTCATTGCGCTTCTTCATAGCTTCAAGACCGCCCTGCTTGAGGAGCCACTTGAATACCTTACCGCAAATATAAATACCGTATGCAGGCGGTGTATTGTAAAGCGAATCATTGTCGGCATGTGTCTTGTACTTCATCATTGTAGGTGTTCCGGGAAGTACATCATCACTTATAAGATCTTCTCTGATGATAACAACCTGAACTCCGGCAGGACCGACGTTCTTCTGAACACCGGCATGAATCAAACCATACTTTGTTACATCAACAGGCTCTGAAAGGAAACATGAGCTCTGATCCGCAACTAAGATCTTGCCCTTTGTATCAGGTAATTTCCAGAATTTTGTACCGTAGATTGTATTGTTCTCACATATATATACATAGTCCATATCATCTGTGATGGGAAGATCTGAACAATCGGGAATATATGAGAATGTCTTATCTGCCGAAGAAGCAAGTTCTACAGCCTCTCCATAAATCTTTGCCTCGGCAAAAACCTTTTTAGCCCACTGACCGGTAATAATGTAACCGGCTTTTTTATTCTTCATAAGGTTCATGGGAACCGATGCAAACACAAGGGAATCTCCACCCTGAAGGAATAATACCTTGTAGTTATCGGGAATATTCATAAGAGTACGAAGATCGGCCTCTGCATCCTTAATAATCTTGTCGTAGGTCTTGGATCTATGACTCATCTCCATTACGGACATGCCACTTCCGTTGTAATCCAACATTTCATCTGCAGCTTCTCTTAACACTTCTTCAGGCAGCACTGCGGGACCTGCTGAAAAATTATAAACTCTTGCCATTATCAAGACCTCCCTTTAATCATTGGCGCTTGTCGCCATAACGTTTTTAATTTTACATTTAAAAATATCATAATGCAATATGATATTTTCATGAATTAACATACTAAATCGCCAAAATAATCATCATTCATGTATGACTACGGGTGTACCGACTTCCACCATTTCATAAAGCTCGGCCACCTTGTCTTTAGGTGTATTGATACAGCCGTGAGAACCTCCGTTTTTATATATCTCACCGCCGTATTCCACTCTCCAGCTGGAATCATGGATTCCGATACCTCTTACAACAGGCATCCAGTAACCCACGGGTTCGGCATAGCCCGGACCTCTGAGGGTTGCATTCTTCTGCTTTCTGTATATGTAATACACACCGGTTGGCGTTCCCTGATTCGTTGAAAGCTTTCCCGTAACTACAGGAGTCTCCAGCTTACATTTGCCTTTTTCGTAAAAGAACATCTTCTGTTCGGTCAGACACACCTCAACATATGTATCTCCGATGTCATTAAGTCCCGGATCTCCGTAATAAGATGTGTAGCTGGGCTCTCTGTTAAAACTCTCCTCGCCTTCATTGAAAGAATCGATGAAGAATTTCGTTTCCGCCTTAATATCAACCTTATTACCGTATGTACCTTTATCCAGATGAATCTCTTTGCCGTCATGAGTTACAAAATCATGATTGTTATAGGTATTGAAAGCATTGAGTTCATCCGTCAAAACATCATAGACAAGATTCTCATCCAGTTCAATTCCCTTGTCTCCAAGGGTTATTACCGGCAGCCCATTTTCGTCTACTTTCAGCATATCGGCAAGGCCTCTTCTTGACAGGCTTATGGAATCATCTCCCATGGAATATGTATAGGACCTTCCCTGGACGCCTTCAACGAGACTGTACAGATCGATCAATTCCTTCTCCTCTGCGGTGTAAGGAAGTGAATCGTAGCAGGAATCATCAATTGTAATATTTACAACACCTTCTTCAACAGAGTTCCTGATAAAATCATAAGTCTTGTCCATATTGAGAACTTTTATCTTACCGTCATATAAAGCATAACCGTCCTCTTCCAGTACAATCCTTACAGTTCTGTCAACATTCGCAGCAGAAGGATTGAACGAGAACACTATATCCTTAAGCTTTGCTTCATCAAATGTCGCTATGGGGCGAAGGATCTGCTTTGATTTTTCGTCCGTCAGATTCTCGATCCAAAGAAATGAGTTCTGACTGGCAAGATAACTTGAAAGAGATTCTTCAAAATCATAACTGTAATCAATATCCGAAGGATCGATGCTGAACAAATCTCCGGCTATATCAACTATCACGGTGTCGGCAACGAAAGAATCATTCAGTTCCTTAGCGACCTGTTTCGATGTCTTACCCGTGCAGTATATGCCGTTTATATACGTACCGTATGAAAATCCGTTTTTGTAATACACTGCAAGACCAATATAAATAGCAGCAGCTGATAACAGAACTATCAAAACGACCAGTCCTGTGATCTTAAGGAATTTTTTCATGTATTGTTTTACTTTGATCTGTTTTTCAGATCTTCTTCATCAAATACTTCCGATATGGGAGCACCTGCCGGAACCATAGGGAACACGCTGTCATCCTTCTCAATCTTAACATCGATAAGAACGGGGCCCTTTGTCTCAATAGCTTTTCTGATTGCCGGTTCCACATCTTCTTTCTTAGTTACTTCTATTGCAAGGCAACCGAGTCCTTCGGCAACTTTGCAGTAGTTCACTTTATCCTCTAGCACGGTCTGTGAATATCTCTTCTCATAGAAAAGAGTCTGCCACTGACGTACCATACCGAGAACGTGATTGTTAATAACCACCTGAATAAGGGGAATATTGTATCTGGAAGCGGTTGCAAGCTCGTTCATGTTCATTCTGAAACATCCGTCACCGCCTATATTGATACATATCTTATCAGGATTACCTACCTGCGCACCTATACATGCGCCCAGACCGTATCCCATTGTTCCAAGTCCGCCACTTGATAAGAAAGTTCTGGGCTTGGAATATTTATAATACTGAGCAGCCCACATCTGATGCTGTCCAACGTCGGTAGAAATAACCGCCTTACCTTCTGTAACTCTGTCTATGGTCTCTATTACATAAGGACAGGTAAGCTTTGATTTGTCATATGTAAGAGGATATTTTTCTTTAAGTCCTTTTACAAAATCCATCCATTCGGGATGTGACTGTTTCTCAAGCTTTGGAAGAAGATCCCTTAAGGAATCTTTGAGGTTACCGACAACGGATACTGTTGTTTTTACATTTTTGTTAATCTCAGCTGCATCAACGTCAAAATGAATTATTTTTGCATTTTTGCAGAACTTCTTGGCATTACCGATAACTCTGTCTGAGAATCTGGCACCAAGCGCAATGAAAAGATCACATTCCGTTGCACCAAGATTGCTGGCCTTGGTTCCATGCATACCGATCATGCCCGTATATCTGTCGCTGTTACCGTCAAAAGCACCTTTACCCATAAGAGTATCGCATACAGGCGCGTCCAGCATATCCGCAAGTGCCTTAACTTCTTCAGAAGCTCCGGATGCTATTACGCCGCCGCCAACATACAAGAAAGGCTTTTTTGCAGCCTTCATAAGCTCGGCAGCTTTATCCAATTCCTTCTCTGTATATTTGTTATTGTATTCCGTTACAGAGGCGGGAGCAGGATTATACTCGCATGTATTGGCGGTAACATCCTTGGTGATATCCACTATTACAGGGCCGGGACGACCGCTTTTTGCAATCTTAAAGGCTCTTCTTATTGTGGGAGCAAGTTTCTTAACATCTTTTACAATGAATCCATGCTTGGTAACGGGCATGGTAACACCAACGATATCAACCTCCTGGAAGGAATCCTTACCCAGAGCGGGAAGGTTAACATTGGCCGTAATCGCAACAATCGGGATACTGTCCATATATGCCGTTGCGATACCGGTTACCAGGTTGGTGGCACCGGGGCCGGATGTTGCCATACATACACCCACCTTGCCCGTAGATCTGGCATAACCATCGGCAGCATGACTGGCACCCTGCTCATGACTTGTAAGAATATGTTTAATCTCCGGATGCTTATACAAAGCATCATATACGTTAAGGATTGTGCCTCCCGGATAGCCGAATACTGTATCGACTCCCTGCTCTTTGAGACATTCAACTACTATTTCAGAGCCTGTAAGTAACATTAAATAAAAACCTCCAATCAGATTTATCTGGGCAGTTCAAGAACCGCTCCCCTGTTAGCGCTGGTAACAAGAGCTCTGTATCTCTTCAGGTAACCTTTCTGTATTGCAGGTTCCTTAGGCGTCCAGCCCTTCTTTCTTTCTTCGAATTCTTCATCCGATATTCTTGCATTGATAGAATGATTCGGAATATCAATATCAATGATATCGCCCTCTTTGATAAAGGCAATGGGACCTCCCATGGCTGCTTCGGGAGAAACATGGCCGATGGAAGCGCCTCTGCTTGCGCCGGAAAAACGTCCGTCTGTAATGAGTGCAACACATGCACCAAGTCCCATACCTGCAATGGCTGATGTGGGATTAAGCATCTCTCTCATACCCGGGCCACCCTTAGGTCCTTCATATCTGATAACCACAACGTCACCTTTGTTAATCTTGCCGCCTTTGATGGCTGCGATTGCATCTTCTTCACAATCAAAGACTCTTGCCGGGCCTGAGTGAACAAGCATCTCATCTACCACCGCACTTCTCTTAACAACACAGGTGTCCGGTGCAATATTACCCTTAAGTACCGCAATACCTCCGACTTCACTGTATGGATTGTCCAGAGGTCTGATAACTTCGGGATCAATTATTTCGTGTCCTTTTATGTTTTCTCCGACAGTCTTTCCTGTTACGGTAATCAAATCTGTATTAAGAAGATTTTTCTTTGTCAATTCGTTCATAACCGCATAGACACCGCCGGCTTCATTAAGATCTTCCATATAAGTAGGACCTGCGGGAGCCAGATGACAAAGATTGGGAGTCTTTGCACTGAGTTCGTTGGCTATGCTTACATCAAGTTCGATTCCGCATTCATGTGCAATAGCAGGCAGATGAAGCATGGAATTGGTTGAACAGCCGAGAGCCATATCAACCGTAAGTGCATTCATAAATGCCTCTTTTGTCATAATATCTCTGGGCTTGATGTCTTTCTTGATCAGTTCCATAATCTGCATACCCGCATGCTTTGCGAGTCTGATTCTTTCGCTGTATACGGCAGGTATCGTACCGTTGCCTCTAAGGCCCATACCGATAGCCTCTGTAAGACAGTTCATGGAATTGGCTGTATACATACCCGAGCATGAGCCGCATGTGGGACATACTTTATTCTCATATTCGGTAAGTTTTTCTTCACTGATAAGTCCGGCAGCTTCCGAGCCAACCGCTTCAAACATGCTTGAAAGGGATCTCTTACATCCGTCAACATGTCCTGCAAGCATGGGACCGCCTGATACAAATATGGTGGGAACATTCACTCTTGCAGCCGCCATAAGAAGTCCCGGTACATTCTTATCACAGTTGGGTATACATACCATACCGTCAAATCTGTGGGCCTCCATCATACATTCGGTAGAGTCGGCAATAAGATCTCTTGTAACAAGAGAATACTTCATACCCACATGTCCCATGGCAATACCGTCACATACGGCAATAGCAGGGAATACAACCGGAGTTCCTCCGGCCATTGCGATACCGAGCTTAACGGCTTCCGTAATCTTATCCAGGTTCATATGTCCCGGAACAATCTCATTATATGAACTTACAACAGCAACCAGAGGCTTGCTTAATTCCTCCGCCGTATATCCCAGTGCGTTATACAAAGAACGTCCGGGAGCCTGTTGTTTACCAAGTTTTGCTTCGTCACTTCTCATATAGCTTTCCTCCAAACATGCATTTAAACAAATATATCATATTTAGTTGCTAAATTAAATATTGGCAGTCACCAGATCGCCCATTTCTGAGCAGCTGACCTCTTTCATTCCTTCGGACATTATATCCACCGTTCTGTATCCTTCATCCAGAACCTTATTTATTGCATCTTCAATAGACTTAGCTTCCTCATGAAGATCAAAACTGTATTTAAGCATCATAGCCGCACTTAATATGGTAGCTAGAGGATTGGCAATGTTTTTGCCCGCGATATCGGGAGCCGATCCGTGACTGGGCTCGTAAAGACCGAACTTCGTATCGTTCATACTTGCGGATGCCAACATTCCTATGGATCCGGTAACCATACTTGCTTCGTCGGACAAA
>JAEEGL015062374.1_pt1 | contig 23075 bp, 12 predicted proteins | sample 9134231 | NCBI WGS metagenome assembly JAEEGL01 (sample SAMN16246548, study PRJNA631951) | gut metagenome | biome: gut microbiome; feature: rumen; material: fiber-attached | host: Bos | place: Iran: Karaj | collected 2018-10
ACCCCACCCCTGCCCCGGCTTCGCCCCACCGTCGCTTCGCTCCCCAATTGCTCCCTCCTCGCAATTGCCTTGATGGGAGGGGAAAGGCTACGGGTAGGCGACCGCAGGTCGGGAATGCGGCTGCCGCCGGAGACGTCCCGGGTCAACTGCTATATTATTGCCCTGATTTATCAAAATATTTGTCTGATTTGTAAAGATTTGAAAGATTTCTGCCCCAAAGGGGCACTCCAGCCAACATTAGGAACTTTTCGCCACACATGAAAAAAACGGCCTGACTGACGGTCTGCCTCGCCCGAAGGTAGGGGGGACTGGCGGGGCGGCTATCTCTCTTGTCACATTCCTCCGCCCAGCGCTCTGTAGAGGCCGATGGCCGACTCTATCAGGGTGTACTGGGCGCTGAGCAGCGAGAGGCGGGCTTCGAGCAGCGACTGGCGGGCGAGGAGCACTTGCAGGCAGTTCACCTCGCTGTCATAGTGCATGCGCAGCTCTGTGGCAGCGAGCACTTCGGTGAGCTTCTCCACCTGCCGGGTGTTTAAGCCGATGGCACGCTGGGCGTATTGCTGGCTGGCGAGGATGTCGTTCACCTCCTGACCAGCATCGAGGACGGCCTGCCGGAAGGCTATCTTCGCCTCTTCCTGCTCAGCCTGCGCCTGACGGACGGCAGCCCGCAGACGGCCATTGGCAAACACGGGCTGTGTCAGCGAGGCCAAGGCCCTGGTCAGCAGCCCGGCGGGGGAGACGACCTCTCCGACATCGTTGGTCCAGCCGATGCTGCCCGACAGATTGAGCGAGGGATAGAGTGCTGCCCGTGCCTCGTTGGTGGCATAGAAAGCACGTTTCAGCTCGGCCTCTGCCTGACGGACATCGGGGCGGTTGCGCAGCGATGAAGAGGGAATTGAGGAGGGAGAGTTGAGAAATGAGAGTTGAGAAATGAGAAATGATAAATGAGAGTTTGCTACCGCGTTGGTTTTTTCTGTGGGATTGTCCTGCGGGGAGGTAGCTAAATCATCATTGTTTGTTCCTGATTCTTCGTTCATCAAGATGTGTCCGCAGGGGCGGCCAATCAGGGTGCAGAGGGCATTCTCAGCTTGAATGAGCTGCAGGCGCAGCTCCTCGAGGGTGGCCTCGGCCTCTAGGCTGGCGGCCTCGGCCTGGCTCACCTCGTCGCTGGTGGCCTCCCCCACTGTCATCAGTGTTTTCAGCGCATTGATGCTCTCGCCCCAGCTTTCCAGGATGGCCCGTGTGTCGGCAATCTGGGCATGGTACATCCCCAGCTGGTAGTAGGCGGTGGCAATGGTGGCGACGAGCTCCACCTTGACGGCCTGCACGTATGCCATCCGCTCTTCAACACTGGCGGCGGCAGCCATCTTCGCGTTCTGCAGGCGGCCGAAGATGTCTATCTCCCAACTGGCCTCTGCCCCGAAGGTGAAGGTGCTCTCCGAGAGTGCGCCGCCGTCGTCTTCCTCGTCGTCGCTGCTTCCCCTGTTCTTGAACCTGGAGGTTTGGCCGTTGGCACCAAGTTCGAGGGAAGGGAACAGCTCGCCTTTGGCATTGCGAAGGGCGGCCTTGGCAGCATCGACGTGCAGCTTGGCAATGTTCAGGTCGCTATTGTGGGCCAGCCCCTCCTCGATGAGAGATATCAGCTGCGGGTCGGTGAACAGCTGTTTATAGGAAGAGTCTGAGAGGTGAGAGGTGAGAGGTGAGAATTGAGAACTGAGAACTGAGAACTGAGAGTTTGCTGCCGCGTTGGTTTTTTCTGTGGGGTTGTCCTGCGGGGTGGTGGCTGATTCTTCATCGGCACGTATGAGGCCGTCGGTATCTATTTCCTGCGGCTGATAGCGGGAAAAGGTAGCGCAGCTTGTTAAAAGAAGAAAGGCAAGAAGGTAAAGGGGCAGGGCATGTCTGCCCTTGATGCGGCTGGGCATGAATTTCTCCTCCAGGGTCTGGAAGAACATGAAGAAGAGGGGGACGAAGAACAGGAGCGACAGCGTGCCCAAGGTCATGCCGCCGATGACGCAGAGCCCCAGGGATATGTTTCCCATTGCCCCGGCACCGGAAGAGAAGGCCAGGGGCAGCAGGCCGATGATGAGCGTCATGGCCGTCATGATGATGGGGCGCAAACGGGCCTTAGCGGCATCTATGGCTGCCTCGCGGATGCTCAGGCCCTGGCGGCGGCGCTCTGAGGCATACTCCGTCAGAAGGATGGCCGTCTTAGAGAGCAGGCCGATGAGCATGATGATGCCCACCTGCATATAGATATTGTTCTCGAGTTCAAAGAACAGGGCGAAGATGCAGCTGCCCACCAGCCCGAAAGGTATGCTCAGCAGCACGGCCAGGGGCGTGAACAGGCTTTCGTAGAGTGAACAGAGCACCAGGTAGACGAAAATGATGATGAGCACGAATATCCAGACGGCATTGTCAGTAGTCTCAGCTTCCTCGCGGGTGGTGCCGGTATATTCGTAGCCATAGCCCTGAGGCAACGATGTCTTGGCCACCTCCTCGATGGCCTTGATGGCGTCGCCCGTGCTGTAGCCGTCGTCGGGCTCCACCTCCAGACTGATGCTGGAGAAGAGGTTGAAACGGTTGAGCGACTGCACGCCGTAGCTCTTCTTCAGCGTGGCCAGCTCGGTGATGGGCAGGAAGTGCATGTTCTCGTCGGTAGACACCACGAAGATGTTGTTCAGGTCGTCAGGGTCGGCACGCAGCTCTGGGTCGGCCTGCAGCATGACATGGTAGAGGCGTCCGAAGGCATTGAACTGCGAGGCGTAGTTACCGCCTACGTATCCGTTGAGCGTGCTCAGCACCTCCGACGGCTCGATGCTATAGCGCTTACAGATGGCGGCATTGACAGAGACGGTGTACTGGGGGAAGTTCACCTCATAGTTGTTGTACACCTCGCCTATCTCCTTGCGCTCGTCCAGCGCCTGGGCGAAACGGTCGGCCACCTTTTTTACACTATTGATGGGTTCGCCCTCGAAATTCTGCACGTTCAGCTCGATGCCGCTGGAGAAGCCATAGCCGGTCACGGTGGGCAGGGGGAAGCAGAACAGACTGGCCGACTTGATGGTGTCGATGCGCTCGTCAATCTTCTCGAGCACGGCGTCAATTCTGACGTCGGCACCCGGACGCTCGTCCCAGTGCTTCAGCTTGATGATGATGACGCCCGCGTTGGCACCTTCGCCGCCCAGGACGTTCCATCCGGCAATGGAGGCCATCGACTCTATCTCGTCGATGTCCTCGATGGCTTTGGTGGCCTTCATCACAGTCTTCTTTGTCTGCTCCAGCGTTGAGCCGGCAGGGGTGGTTATCTCTACAAAAATATTGCCCGTGTCCTCGTCGGGAACCAGGCTGGTAGGAATCATGCGCAGACAGAAGACGGCCAGGAAGATGGCGGCGGCAGTGATGGCTGCTACCAACCATTTATGGCGCATAAAGGCCGAAAGGCCGCCCAGATATTTCTCCTTCAACGTGTCGAAGGCAGCGTTGAAAGCGACTGAGAACTTAGAACTGAGAACTGAGAATTGAGAGTTTGCTACCGCGTTGGTTTTTTCTTTGGGATTGTCCTGCGGGGTGGTGGCAGATGCTTCATTTATAGAATCTGCCTTCTTGGGCTTCATCAGCAGGGCGCACAGTGCTGGCGACAGCGTCAGCGCATTGATGGTGGAGAGGGCAACGGCCACGGCCATTGTCAGTCCGAACTGCTTGTAGTAGACGCCGCTCAGCCCGCTCATGAACGAGGTGGGGATGAACACACACATGAAGACCACTGTGGTGGTGACAACAGCCGTGCTGATTTTGCCCATCGCTCCCAAGGTGGCCTCGTAGGGACGTCTCTCGCCCGTTTCAAACTGGCTCTGCACTGCCTCCACCACGACGATGGCATCGTCGACCACCGTTCCGATGACCAGCACCAGGGCAAACAGGGTGATGAGGTTCAGCGAGAAGCCTGCCACATACAGGAAGGCGAAGGTGCCGACGAGCGACACAAGGATGGCGAAGATGGGTATGAGCGTCGCCCTGGCGTTCTGGATGAAGAGCAGCACCACCAGCACCACCAGGAGGATGGCCTCCATCAGGGTCTTGTCGACCTCGTGGATAGAGGCATCGAGGAAATGGTTCGTATCCAGCAACACGCGAAACTCCAGTCCCGGCGGCAGCTGAGTCTTCATCTGCTTCATCAGACGGTCTATCTCGTGGTTCACCTCACGGGCATTCGAGCCTACCGCCTGCGTCAGGATGGCCACCGTGCCATTGTGGGAGTTCACCCATCCGTCGCTGGAATAGCTCTCGGAGCCCAGCTCCACTCGCGCTACGTCCTTCAGCCTCAGCTCTCCGCCATTGGGTATGCACTTCACCACGATATTCTCAAATTCCTCTACGTTCACCAGACGGCCGCGATATACCAGTGTGTGCTGGAAGGTGTTCTTCGAGTCCTCGCCCAAGATACCGATAGCTGCCTCAATGTTCTGCGAGTTCAGCGCCTGCTCTATGTCTGACGGCTCCAGCTCATAGTTAGCCATACGCTTGGGGTCCATCCAGATACGCATGGCGTAGATATTCCCCAGCAGCTGTATGCGGCTCACGCCCTTGATACGCTGCAGGCGCGGGCTGATGTTGATGTTGAAATAGTTTGAGATGAAGTCGTTGTCGTAGCGGTTGTCGGGACACTCCAGGGCGATGACCTTCAGGTAGCTGCGCTGCTCCTTCTCCACGTGTATGCCCGTCTCTATGACCTCGGCGGGCAGGATGCCCTCGGCCTCGCTCAGGCGGTTCTTCACCATGACAACGGCCAGGTCGGGGTCTACGCCCGATTTGAACACCACCGAGATGAAGGCATTTCCGCTGCTCGTAGACGACGAGCTGATATAGTCGATGCCGTCAACACCGTTGATGGCTTCCTCCAAAGGCACAATGACGCTCTTCTGCACGGCGTCGGCACTGGCGCCGGTATAGTCGGCGCTCACCTCCACAACGGGGGGCGCAATGTCGGGAAACTGCTCTACGGGCAGGTTCGCAAAGGCAATGATGCCCATCAGCGCAATGACCACAGCCATTGCAATCGACAATATCGGACGGTCTATGAAGAACTTGCTTTTCACCCCCTTCTATCCTTTTAACTTGATTATTATTTTATTCCTTTTTTGCCTTTACCTGCATTCCGTCTCTCAGCAGGCCGGCCCCCTCGGCAATGATGATGTCGCCCACCGTCAGGCCGCTGGTCACGACGAAACGCTGCCCGTCGTGGTAGGGTATCACCTCTATCTCAGTCTGGCGGGCCACGCCGTCCTCCACCTTATAGACGAAAAGCTTGTCCTGAATGTCGAAAGTGGCCTCTTGGGGAATCACGATGGCATCCGTCAGATGGTAGGGCAGGTGGAGCGTGGCATTGCTGCCGTCGCGGAACAGCTGTTCCGAGTTATCAAATGAAGCACGCATATAGACGGCTCCCGTTCCATCCTCCACATTGCCGCTGATGGCATCTACGCGCCCCTTGTGCTCCATCTCCTTGCCCCAATAGGTAGACAACGTCACCTCGGGCATGTGCGCTGGCAAATCCCTGATACTGCACCCATAGAACTGCGTCAGGTCATAAAGCATCTTCTCCGACAGGCCCAGGTAGACATAGAGATTGCTCGGGTCGGTAATGGTGGTCAGCTCCATATCCATTTCGGGGCTTATCAGCTCGCCAAGACGATAGTTAATCATGCTCATCACCCCGTCTGAAGGACTCTTCACCACCGTGCGCGACAGCTCGTTACGCGCCGTCTTCAGCTCGGCCTCGGCCTCGGCCAGCGCTGCCTCCCCCTCTGCTGCCTCATTGCGAGCCTTGTCCAGGTCGAAGTCGCCAATGACATGCTGGGCAAACAGTATCTCTTTGCCTTCCAGATTCTTGCGGGCGGTGGCCAGTTGAGCCTTCGCGCTGCCCACCCTTGCCTGAGCGTTTTCTACTGCCGCCTGATAAGGCACTTGGTCTATTACGACGAGGGGCTGTCCCTTTTTGACGTACTGAGCCTCTTTTACGCAAATCTTCACTATTCTGCCGCTCACCTCCGGATAGATGCTTGCCGTCTGCCTCGTCTCTATGGCAGAGGTAAACTCACGCTCGAAGGTATAGTCCTGAGTACTGATAGTCAGCGTGCGATATTCGCCCACCGGCTCTTCCTCATCCTTTTCCTCGTCATCCCAGCAGCTATAAGCCAGTCCACCAGCCAGCAGCAAAACCGCCAACAGAATAATAAGGCGCCACAATCGTTTACTCATCATACACTATGTTTAAAAAACAGTTGCAAAGATACAAATAATACATGGAAACAGCAAAAAAACTTTATTTTTTTCCTTATTTTCGCAGGATATCACTACCTTTGCAACACAAAACATGTGGTTATGAAAGAGAAAATCAAATTGTGGCACGTGATGCTGGTTGTCTTCATGGCTGTGTTTTTTGCCCGCAACCTGCTTTTGCCGATGGTTTCCGACGATATTCCTTACGCCTTCGTCTGGGACGGGGCCGACAGAGGGAATCTGCTCGATGGCGTAGGGCCACGGGAGCGCATCACCTCTTTTGGCGATATTGTGCGCTCGCAGTATTCCCATTACATGACCTGGGGAGGACGTGTCATCGGCATTGGGCTTACGCAGCTCTTCGCCTGGGAAGGAAAGACATTGTTCAATGTGCTCAACACGCTTGTCTTCATTGCGCTGGCTTTCCTCTTGTTCAGAATAGGCACGGGAAAGAGACTGCGTGAAATGAATGCCGTCTATATGTTCTGGATTCTCTTCGCCTTTTGGTTCCTGCTTCCCGACCCCTTCCTGACAACGCTTTGGATGTGTGGCAGCTGTGTGTTCCTATGGACAGCCGTCATCTGCCTGCTCTTCCTGTTGCCCTACGCAAAGGCTTACTGGACGGAAGGAAATGAAGAAGTAAGCATGAATGCGGCAGCAAACTCCCAACCCTCAACGCTCAACCCTCAACGTTCCTATTCCCCACTTATCATGGCCTTTGCAGGTCTCTGCGCAGGCTGGTCTGTGGAGACGGGTGCTGCCGTCGTCGACATTATTGTCTTCTTCGCGCTTATCCATTTCTGGAAGGAGCACAAGCTGAAGACATGGATGGTAGTGGGCTTCGTCTTCCTCTGCATCGGCTCAGCAATGCTGGTCCTGGCTCCTGGCGAGATGGTGCGCCTGGAGCTGCAACGCCAATATGAATACAATCCCGAACTGCCCGAGATGATGTACTGGACACCACTGATGTTCAAAATCAATTTCAGCGAATGTATCATGCCTGTGGTGAGCAAGCAGATTCCCCTGCTGTTGCTGATTGGCTACTATATCTGGCGCCTGCCCAAAGGTCGTCGCTGGAACAAGACCACACAGTTCCAGGCCGTGATGGTTGGCGGAGCGATGGCCGTGATGCTCATTATGCTCTTTGTGCCTATGGCTCCTAGCCGGGCAGGATTCTTCCCCACCTGCGCCGTGATAGCCGCCTCGCTGTCGGCCCTGCGCGAGCTGTTGAAGGAGAAGGACGTCGTCTGGCAACATTACCGCAGGCTGATTCAGGGCTTTGCAGCTGTTGCCATTGTGCTGTGGATAGCGACAACTTCTATCTGTTTCTATGTAGAATGTGACGTTCACCAGCAGTGGATGAGCCGCATCGACTATATCAATGCCCATCAGGATCAGGACATGGTGGTGGTTCACCAGATAGACGTGCCGCCCATAGCTGACGAGCTTCTATACTGGTGGAATTACAACTGTGTCTCGTGGAATACCATCATTCTGGCCTGGGGCTCCGACTTGGAGCCTCGCGAAGAGGGCAGCCACAACCTGATGTATGCCCAGTACTACGGCTGGAAGAAGGTCATTGCTGACGGTGAGGACCGTCGGCTGATAGACTACTGATGAGTATGTCCTTTATTTTCTTGCTTTGGTCGCCGATGAGCTGAAGCGTATATTCGCCTGTCAGACGGGCCATGGTGTCGAGCTGTTCCTGGGAATAAAGGGCTTCGCTGCCCTCCACATTGAAGGTCAGCCCCTCTTCACGAATCTGCACCACAAGGAAGAGGTGTATGTCGCTCACGGGTATCTCGATGTGAAAGGCCGGATAGTCGGCGCCCCGTAAGGTGATATACTCGTAGATGCCCGTCCCGCTGACATTCATTTCCGTACCCACCTGTTCTGCGGGCGAAAGCTGCAGGTCGCGCACCATGTGAGTCCACGGATAGCCGATGGTTCGCATCATGCCGAAGAGTGCCGTGCGTGTCTTTGCTATCAGCTCTGCCACGCTTTGCTCGGGGTCGGTATTGATATACAGCGACATGCTCTTCAGGAAGTTGCCAAGCACTTTCATGTTCAGCCGTTTGTCGATGCGCCCGTGATTGGTGGTCATAAACACTACATCGGTAGTGCCGGCCATCTGTCCGAGGGCAACGGCGTATGCAGCCACGCAGATGGTGGTCATCATCTTCTGTTGCTGTTCTTCCGTCATGGCTCCGCTGTTCAAGCGAATGTGCTTCATGCGGTCGTAGGACAGCAGGTAGCAGGCATAGAGCGTCTGTCCCCAGGGATTGTCTGTCGGGCGGCAGATGTCGGTATAGCGATAATCGCGGAACTTGTCGCAGGTGGCCTGCCGGGCGCGGCGATAGGCATCAGAGTCGTAGGAGGCTATTTCCTCCATGTTCCATTGGGCAGTGATGTCGCCCTGATCCTCTATGGGGCAGCCTGCCAGCACTGCTTCCACGGCATTCAGTACGCCCTTGATGGAGATGCCGTCGAAGAACAGATGGTTGCATTCGAAGAGCAGAACGCTCTTGGTTTCAGTGCTCACCACGTCTATGCGAATGCCCGGCTCTTCAAGCATGCGGAAAGGCTTGATGATTTGAACCTTGTCGTTGCTCCACGCCTCGTCGGTCATCTCATATCGATGGACGTGGTTAGGCATGTCGGTATCCTCGCTGATCATCACCTTCCCATCGGCTTGTCTGACCAGATGGGCGTGGGTATAGTGGAGCGTATCGAGCACCGTCTGGCAGGCATGGGCCAGCTCCTCGGCAGAGCACCTTTCCCTGGGAAGCTCAATATAGCGTGCGACACAATAGTTGGTCTCCAACTTGTCCATGTCGCTCTCGTGGAGCATGTCTTCCTGTGTGGCATTTAGCGGGTATAGTTTCATAAGTAGTTCCTTTTCTACTTGCAAAAATACAAAAACATGGGTATAGTACAAAACAAATCCGACTTTTATTTGTTTTTTCCTTTGCTTTTTGCCGGCTTATGCGTACCTTTGCACCAAAATAGCTAATTGCCGATCGATGATACAGTCTGTTTTACAAAAAATTGGAAAGCTCTGGAAGCGTACGCCCTGGGGAGTGCTCCTGCTGTTTTTTGCCGTGCCCTTTCTCCTTCGCAATCTGCTGTTGCCGATGGTGGGCGACGATTTCTCCTATGCCTTCATTTGGGACGGAGAGCACTATGGCAACCTGATGGACGACATCGGGCCTCGTGAGCGGATAGACAGTGTCTCTGACATCATCGTCTCCCAGTGGTCGCACTATTTCACTTGGGGCGGGCGTACCTTCTCCATGATTTTCATCCAGCTTTTCGCCTGGACGGGAAAGGTGTGGTTCGACCTGGCCAACACCGTTGTCTTCGTCCAGCTCATGCTCACGCTCTACTGGCTGGCTGTCGGCAAGATAGCGTCGCCGGCCCGCCACAAAGGCACTTTCCTCTGGGTGATGCTCTGCATGCTCTTCGGGGTATTGGACTATATGTCCACCATGCTTTGGATGACGGGAGCCTGTGTCTACCTCTGGTCAGGGCTGTGGGAATGTCTGTTCCTGTTGCCGTATGTACTTAGATATGAAGAAGTAAGAATGAAGGATGAAAAATTTGCTACCGCGCCGCAGGACAGTCCCGCAGAAAAGGCCCATGCGGCAGCAAACGCTCAACTCTCAGTTCTAAGTTCTAAGTTCTCAAATCTCAGCTCTCACTTCTCAAATTCTTCATTCTTACTTTTTTACTCTTCAGTTTTCGGCTTGTTGGCGGGCTGGTCTGAAGAGGCGGGCAGCCTTGTCACCGTCGTGCTGACGGCATATTTCCTCTTTAGTGCCTGGCGGCAGAAACGGCTGAAGCGGTGGATGGTCGCCGGCTTTGTGTTCCTCCTCATCGGCTGCGGGGTGCTGATGCTTTGCCCGGGTTCCCTCCATCGTGAACAGCTGATGCTTGAACTTGCTCCAGCGTATGTCTTGCCAGCAGACAAGCTCTTCTCTGCGGAGATGTTTTGGGATAATTTCACTGAAGGCTTCCTGCCCATTCTCGTCTGGGAGAGCTTCCTCTTCATCCCCATCGTCCTGCTCTATGCGAGCAAAAAGAGAGCAAAGAACGAAGAGTTAAGCACAAAGAAGGCTTTCTTCTTCAAGCTTCCCACATCCCTGTTATTCGCTGCCGCAGGCATCCTTGTGCTCATGGTCATGATGTTTGCCCCCGAATTTGCCGTGCGCACGGGCTTCCACTCCACGCTGTTCCTCACGGTGGGCTCTGCTGCCGCCTTCAAGGAGATAGTGCCCTGGCTGAAACAGGTGTTGGCAGCCACGCCGCTGCGCCGCACAGCCACCTTCGCCGTCGGTACGCTCTGCACCCTCTATGGTCTGTTCGTCATGGCAGGCGCTTTCTATATTGAGGGTTCCTACCGTCAGCAATTCGACAGCCGCCTCGACTATGTCATGCAGCATAAAGACCAGCAGCAACTGGTGGTGCCAGCCTTCCACATCCCCTATGGCCTCGACAGCTATGTCGGCCCCCGGTCGCTGGTTGAGGAGCATCTTATCTATGCTGCCGACCTTGAATCGAAGACCACCGACAACCGCTCGCTAATGTATGCCCAGTATTACGGTCTGCCCCCTATCTGTATAGACCGTCAAATAGACTGGAAAGTAAAGAGCGAAAAGTGAAGAAATGGAGAGCAAGCGTAACAGCTATATCGTCTCGAAGGCTTTGAAGAGTTTTGTGCTGGCGGCTATTTTGACGTCGGCAGTCGGTCAGCTGGCCAGCGTCTTCGATGCCGTCGTCCTGGCACAGTTTGTGGGTTCAGAGGCCGTCTCAGCCCTGAACCTGGTGCTGCCTGTCAACTTGTTCATCAGCTGCATCGGCCTGCTGATGGCCTTTGGGGCCAACGCCCTGGTGGCCCGTGCCATCGGGCATCATGACCTCAGGAAAGCCCAAGCCATCTTCTCCACGGCCATCTGGTCTATCCTGACGCTAGGTGTGCTCTTCTCGCTGCTGATGTATGTGGGCATACCGGCTATTCTGCGGGTCATCGTCGACGAGCCCGAACTGAGGAAACTGCCCGCCGAGTATCTCAGCATCTACGTGCTCGGCGCCTGGCTTGAGATGCTCAGCTACGCCCTCTGCCTCTTTGTGGCCACCGACGGCCATCCCCGTCGCGTCACCCTGGCTGTCTTTGCAGGCGTGGTGACCAATGTTGCCGTCGATGTGCTGGTTGTGGGCTGGTGTGAGTGGGGCATCCAGGGCGTCGCCGTTGGCACGCTGGCCCAGTTTACCGTGAACATCGTGCTGCTGGGTCTCTACCTGCGCCACCCCTCCTGCTCCTATCGCCTGCTGCGGCCCGGTGCCTGGCTGCGCAAACTGTTTGTCAAAAACGTGGAGGAGGGTGCTCCTATCACCATCTGCAATATCCTGATGGCCCTGACGCTGCTTCTCATCAACAATATCATTTTCGACGCCCAAGCCGACCGAGGGCTCTTCTTCTGGTCTATCTGCCTGCAGATGCTCCTGTTGTCTATCGTGTTTATCAACGGCGTGATGGAGGCCCTCTTTGCCATTGGCGGCGTGATGGTGGGAGAGCACGACCTCAGGGGCTTTTCGCTGCTGGCGCATAAATCGCTGCTGACGGCCGGCATACTTGTGATGCTGATGATGGTGCTGATGTGGATTCCCGATGTGGTGGGCATCATGTTCGGCATCGAGGAACGCCAGGAGATGGAAGCCGTCAACCATGTGCTTCGCATCTTCTCGCCGATGCTGCTGCCCTTTTCGCTCACACTCACGCTGGTGTCCGTCTATCAGTTGCTCGAGCACATGGTGCTCAGCGTTGTCATTGTTGTGGGTCAGCTGGCGATGATAGTGCTCACTCTGTGGCTCTTTGCCAGCAATGCCCCCGCCTTGGTGTGGTATGGCTTTCCCTTGTCAGCCTTCCTGTTCCTCGGTGCCCAGCTGGTCTATACTTACGTCAGCAGTCGCCGTCAGGGCTGCCGCGTCTCTGGCCTCACCCTGATACCTTATAGCGAGGGCGGGCACTCGCTCAACTATTCCGTTGCATATCGTCTTGAAGACGTGTCAGCCGTCCTCGGTCAGATTGTAGCGTTCCTTGAGGAAATGAAGGTTGACAAGGAGACCGTCTTCAACCTGAACGTCTGTCTGGAGGAACTGATGACCAACATCGCCCAGCACTCTACCGGGCGCGTGGTCCATCACTCGTTCGATGTGCACGTCTTTGTCAAGGATCAGCATGTGCGTGTGACCCTGAAAGACGGCGGGCATCCCTTCAACCCCGTCCTCGCGGGACGTTCCATTACTTCCAACCTGACAGATGACGAGAATATCAATTTCGGAGTGTACTTAGCCGCCAACATCATTAAGGACATCTCCTATAAATACATGTTTGGCCTGAATGTCGTTTTAATTAAAGTATAGAGTGATGATACTGTTGAGTTTTGACACAGAGGAGTTCGACGTACCCCGAGAACATGGCGTTGACTTCTCGCTGGAACAGGGGATGGCGGTCTCGAAGGTAGGGACCTGCCGCATCCTCGACGTCTTAAAGGACAACCATGTGCGTGCCACATTCTTCTGCACGGGAAATTTCGCTGAGAATGCTCCCGAGGTGATGCAGCGCATCATGGACGAGGGCCACGAGGTGGCCTGCCACGGCGTAGACCACTGGCAGCCGAAGGAAACCGACTTCGCGCGGTCGAAGGAGATGGTGGAGCGCTGCACGGGGCGCACCGTCTATGGCTACCGCCAGCCGCGCATGTTCCCCGTTGTGGAATCGGAAATAAAGCGGGTGGGCTATCGCTACAACTCTTCGCTGAACCCGGCATTCATCCCCGGGCGCTATATGCACCTGACGGAGCCACGCACGTGGTTCATGAAAGACGGCGTGATGCAGATTCCCGCTTCCGTCACGCCGCTCATCCGCTTCCCGCTCTTCTGGCTCTCGCTGCACAACCTGCCCGAAGGTCTCTACCACTGGATGGTGCGCCGCGTGCTGAAGAAGGACGGCTATTTCGTCACCTACTTCCACCCCTGGGAGTTTTACGAGCTGAAGGAGCACCCCGAGTTCAAGATGCCCCTGATCATCAGAAACCACAGCGGGCAGCAGATGTGCGAACGGCTGGACCGCCTCATCAAGATGCTCAAAGGGCGCAGCCACGACTTCATCACCTACAACGAGTTTGTGGAAAAGAAGTCGAAATAACGAAAACTCGAAATATCGAGATGTCGAAATATCGAAATCTCGAAATCTCGACCCCCCCAAAACCCCGAAACCCCATGATCACATTAGCAACCGTATCTCCTTGTTATAACGAAGAGGCTGTCCTCCGTCACTCCGTAGACCAGCTGACGGAACTTTTCAACCGCATGATAGCCGAGGGACTCATCTCAGAGGACTCGAAGATGGTCTTTGTCAACGACGGCAGCCGCGACCGCACGTGGGAAATCATCAGCCAGCTCCACGCAGAGAACCACTTCGTCAGAGGCATCAACATGTCGCGCAACGTGGGTCACCAGAATGCCATCATGGCAGGCATGATGACCGCCCGCGACTGGTCAGATGCCGTCATCACCATCGATGCCGACCTGCAGGACGACATAGAGTGCATCCCCAAGATGGTGAAGCACTTCATAGAGGGCTACGACATCGTCTATGGCGTGAAGGTGTCGCGCCAGGCCGACACATTCATGAAGCGCACCACGGCACAGGCCTTCTACAAGTTACAACATTCGATGGGTGTGGAGAGCGTCTACAACCATGCCGACTTCCGGCTGATGAGCCGCAGAGCGCTCGACATGCTCGGTGACTACAGGGAGCACAACCTCTACCTGCGCGGCCTCATACCACTGATAGGGCTACCGTCCACTACCGTAGACGATGTCATCGGCGAGCGTTTCGCCGGACAGTCGAAATATACGCTCACCAAGATGCTGCATCTGGCCATGTCGGGCATCACGGCGTTCAGCGTGCGCCCCATGCATGCCATCTTCTACATCGGCATGCTCTTCCTCTTCATCGCCTTCTGCATCGGCATCTATGTGGCCTATTCCATCATCAAGGGTACGGCAGTGCTAGGATGGTCGTCACTCATTCTGTCCATCTGGCTGGTGGGTGGATTCATCATCTTCTCCATTGGCATCGCGGGAATGTATATCGGCAATATCTACACCGAGGTAAAGCGGCGCCCGCTCTATCATATTCAGGAAATACTATAGCAATTCCCATTTCTAGAATGTCTCTACGCGCGCGCGGGAAACATATTTTGGCGCTACAGGCGCTACTTTGATAGCTAACTTTCTGGACTGCAATCCGTTGGCTGTAGCTACAGCACGTCATTTGGCGCTACTGCCGTAGCTACAGTGCCAGACGGCGTCCGGTTTTTCCAAAACGGCGTTCGCATTTTTCCAAACGGCGGCAGTATTTTCCAAAACGGCGTGCGTATTTTTTCAAACGGCGGCAGTATTTTCTCAAACGGCGTGCGTATTTTCTCAAACGGCGTGCGTATTTTTTCAAACGGCGGCAGTATTTTCACTCATCATTTCTCTCTGCCTGTAGCTACTATGGTAGCTCCAAAAAGAACGGTGTAGCTACCGACAACTTCCTGCCATTCAGCGCGTTTAGTGCCAAAGTAGCGCTTGTAGCGCGTTTTTTCTGTTTTTGCCTAGTTAATAAAAAAAAGTGATATTCTTGCCTAAAGATATGAATTATTGCAAAATTATCACTATCTTTGTACCCGATTTATTATTTATACCGATAAAAACTATTCAGACACAAAGACAAGATATGAAGAGACCTACTTTTAGCACAGCCTTGGCGGCGCTGTTTCTTACAGCGGTGCTGGTGGCGGCGTGCGACGGGGAGAAACAGAAAAGCCATGAGGCAGTTCAATACCAGACGATGGTGGTGGGTCAGAAGGACATGACGCTCGACCGCCAGTACAGTGCGCGGCTGACGGGCCGTCAGATTGTGGAGGTGCGCCCGCAGGTGTCGGGCTGCATCACGCGCATCCTCACGGGCGAAGGCGAGGCCGTACGCAAAGGGCAGACGCTGTTCGTCATCGACCAGGTGCCTTACCGGGCTGCGCTGGAGGTGGCGGTGGCTGCCCGCAAGAGCGCGGAGGCACGGCTGGCAACGGCGCGGATGAACTATGAGAACGAGACGAAGCTGAAAGAGGGGCAGGTGGTGAGCGATGTCTCGGTGGAGACGATGCGCAACGCCCTGCTCGAAGCCGAGGCGGCATTGGCACAGGCGAGGGCACAGGAGGTGAACGCCCGCAACAACCTGAGCTATACCGAGGTGAAGAGCCCCGTGAGCGGCGTGGCGTCGATGATTCCCTGGCATGTGGGCTCGCTCGTGAGCAGCAGCATCAGCGAGCCGCTGGTGACCGTGGCCGACGACTCGGAGATGTATGTCTACTTCAGCATCGGCGAGAACCAGGCCCTCGACCTCATCTCGCAGTACGGCTCCATCGCTGAGTTCATGAGCAAGGCTCCTGCGGTCAGCCTCCGCCTGAACAACGGGCAGGAATACGATGAGCAGGGGCGCATCAGCGCCGTCAGCGGAACGGTCGACGCCCAGACAGGCGCCGTCACGCTGCGCGCCACGTTCCCCAATGCTAGCGGGCTGCTGCACCACGGCGGCAGCGCCACGGTGGTGGTGCCGACGCACCGCACGGATTGCATCGTCATCCCGCAGGAGGCCACCTACGAGCTGCAGAACCGCATGTTTGTCTATCGTGTCGTCGACGGCAAGACGAAGGCCACAGCCGTCACGCTCTTTCCCCAGAACAACGGCCGCGAATACATCGTGGAGGAAGGACTCAGCCTCGGCGATACCATTATTGCCGAAGGTGCCGGTCTGCTCCGCGAGGGGATAGACGTAGCCCCCTAAGTTAGAGGACTCTAGTAAGAACATCATGAACGTAAGGACTTTTATCGACCGCCCCATACTATCCGGAGTGATAAGTGTGCTGATGGTGCTGGTGGGCATCATCGGACTGAGCCAACTGGCGCTGGAGCAGTTTCCGGAGATAGCGCCACCCACAGTCAGAATCATGGCAAGCTACACCGGCGCCAACGCTGAAACGGTGCAGAAGAGCGTCATCGTGCCCCTGGAGGAAGCCATCAACGGCGTGGAGGGCATGATGTACATGACCTCGTCGGCCTCGAACAACGGCACCGCCTCCATCGGCATCTTCTTCCGCCAGGGCACCGACCCCGACATGGCGATGGTGAACGTGCAGAACCGAGCCGCCACCGTGCAGGGACGCCTGCCGAGCGACGTGGTGAAAAGCGGACTCACCGTGCGCAAGCGCCAGACGTCGAACATCAAGCAGATTGCCGTCTACAGCCCCGACTCCACCTTCGACCGCTCGTTCCTGGCCAACTACACAAAAATCAACATCGAGCCGCGACTGAGCCGAATACCCGGTGTGGGCGAGGTGAACGTGATGGGCGCCGACTACAGCATGCGCATCTGGCTCGACCCGCTGAAGATGGCCCGCTACGGACTGACACCCGCTGACATTACCCAGGTGCTGAACGAGCAGAACGTCGAGGTGGCTACGGGAACGCTGGGCGCCGAAAGCCAGAACACCTTCCAGTATGTGCTGAAATACCGAGGCCGCTACGAGGAGGAACAGGAATACGAGAACCTGGTCATCCGCTCGCTGCCCGACGGCGACGTGCTGCGCATCGGCGACATCGCCCGCGTGGAGCTGGGCTCGCAGAACTACAACATCATCGGCGAGACCAACGGCAGCCCAGGCATCAACATCAGCATCAACCAGGTGGCGGGGTCGAACGCCAACGAGATTATCAAGCAGATTGACGCCGAGGTGGAGGAGATACGCCATTCGCTGCCGCCGGGCATCGTCATCGAGGACCTGGAAAGCAAGAAGGACTTCCTCGACGCCTCCATCACCAGCGTCGTGGAGACGCTGCTCGAAGCCCTGCTGCTGGTCATACTCGTGGTGTGGCTGTTCCTGGGCAGCTGGCGCGCCACCATCATCCCGGCCATCGCCATCGTCGTGTCGCTCATCGCCACGCTGGCCGTCATCTACGCCATCGGCTTTTCACTGAACATGCTCACGCTCTTCGCACTGGTGCTGGTCATCGGCACCGTGGTCGACGATGCCATCGTGGTGGTGGAAGCGGTACAAGCGAGAATAGAAGCTCCCCCTTCTGCCCCCGAGGGGGCTACTATGGTCTCAAGCGAAAAAGCGACCCCCTCGGGGGGAGACAGGGGAACCGTTGTCAACGAAGCCATGCACAACATCACCTCCGCTCTCATCACCACGACGCTGGTGTTCATGGCGGTCTTCGTGCCTGTCTGCTTCATCGGCGGCGTCACGGGAACCTTCTATACCCAGTTCGGACTGACGATGGCCATCGCCGTGGCTATCTCGCTGTTCAACGCCCTCACGCTCTCGCCGGCACTGAGCGCCATCATCATGAAACCACAGAAGAGCGAAAAGCCGAAACGCTTCAGTCTACAATCTGCCATGAAATCGCTCACAGAGCGATACACGCGGGCCGTCGGCAGCTTTACACGGAAGAAGGTGCTTGCCGGCATCCTGGTCGTTGTCGCCATCATAGCCCTGGGCTGGATGATGCGCACCACCCGCACCGGCCTCGTGCCCAACGAGGACATGGGCACGGTGTTCATCAATGTGCAGGCCTCGCCGGGCAGCAGTCTGCAGCAAACCTATCATATATTGAAAGAGGTGGAGGAACGCATCAAGGACCTGCCTCAGCTGCGCATCTACTCGCTCATAGCCGGCAACTCGAACAACTTCGAGCAGTCATCGTCGAACGGCAACTTCACGCTGAAGCTGAAGAAATGGGACGAGCGAAAGGGAAAGGGCGACGATGTGCAGAGCGTGGTGGACGAGATCTACAAGCGCACTGCCGACATTGCCAACGCGAAGATTCAGGTGAACACGCAGAATATGCTGCCGGGCTTCGGACGCATCAACGGCTTCGAGATACACGTTCAGGACAAGCACGGCGGCACCGTCGAAGAGCTGCTCGGCTATACCAACAAGCTGATTGCCGCCCTCAGCGAGCGGCCGGAGATAGGCCGTGCCTACACCAATTTCTCGCTGAAGTACCCGCAGTATCGCGTAGAGGTAGACGCCGCCCTGTGCAAGCGCCGGGGCGTGTCGCCCAGCGATGTGCTCTCGGCACTCAGCGGATATGTCGGCGGCAGCTACGCCTCGAACTTCGTGCGCTTCACCAAGCTCTACCGCGTGATGGTGCAGGCGTCGCCAGAGTACCGCCTCGACAAGGAGTCGCTCAATAACATCTTCGTGCGCACCTCATCGGGCGAGATGTCGCCCATCGGACAGTACCTCACGCTGACACGTGTCTACGGCTCGGAGACGCTGTCGCGCTTCAACCTCTTCCCCAGCATCATGGCCGGTGGTACTGCCGCCGAGGGATACAGCAGCGGACAGGCCATCGAAGCCATACGCGAGGTGGCCGCCGAGGTGCTGCCCGAGGGCTACGGCTATGAGTTCGGCGGCATGACGCGCGAGGAAGCCTCGTCGCAGAACACCACGGCGCTGGTCTTCGTCATCTGCATCATCTTCATCTACCTCATCCTCTGCGCCCTCTATGAGAGCCTGCTCATACCGCTCGCCGTCATCCTGAGCGTGCCCTTCGGCCTGGCCGGCTCGTTCATCTTCGCCAACCTGTGGGGACTGGAGAACAACATCTACATGCAAACGGGACTCATCATGCTCATCGGCCTGCTCTCGAAGACTGCCATCCTGCTGACCGAGTATGCCAGCACGCGCCGCCGGCAGGGGCTGGGCATAGTGGAAGCCGCCATCGATGCCGCAGCCGTCCGTCTGCGCCCCATCCTCATGACCTCCATGACGATGGTCTTCGGCCTGCTGCCCCTGGCCCTCGCCACCGGCGTAGGTGCCAACGGCAACCACTCGCTAGGCGTGGGCACCATCGGCGGCATGGTCGTAGGCACCATCGCCCTGCTCTTCATCGTCCCAGTGCTCTTCGTCGTCTTCCAGACGATAGAGGAACGCCTCAAAAGATAAGCCGTCGATATAGCGACTAAATACTCCGCAAGCCGCCCCTCTACGATGGTAGGGGGGCGGCTTGCGCACAAATTGGTCAACTGCTTCTATCGTTGCCTATTTCATAAATTCAGCTATTCGCTACAGGAGGCTTTCCAGCTCGCGGTCGAGGTCTTCGATTTGCGACGACCGCTTCTGCAGCGCATTATTACGGTCGATGAGGAAGAACTCCGGCACGGCCTGCACATTATAAGAAATGCACGACTCGCCCTCGGGGTCATAGACCGAAATCCAGGGCAGCGAGGTGACGGCCTGCTTCCAGAAATGCTCGTCAGGGTCGATGGACACCTGATAGATCTCCAGGCCCCGGTCGTGGTAACGGTCGTAGAGCTCGCGCAGCTTCAGGATGCGTGCGCCCGATTCAGGAAGAGAGAAGAGGTGGAAGTCGAGCAGCACCACCTTGCCGCGCAGCTCGGACAGCGTGCGCAGATGTCCCTGCAGGTCGGGCAGCTGCAGGTCGATGATGTCCGACACCACAATCTTGTCCTCCTCCTGCAGCTGCTGCCTCCGTGCTGCGGCTATGCGGCTACTGGTGATGTCGCGCTCCACCATGTTGTAGAGCTGCTGTGCGCGCTCCGACTCAGGATAGTATTCCTTCCAGCAGGTGGCCACGGCCCGGTAGGCCCGCCCGTCGAGACTGTCGTTCAGCTGGAAGATGGGGGCTGTAGACCAATAGAGGTGGTTCAGCGTCTGCGACAGGGCGAAGTAGGCGTATGCGCTTTGCGGTGCCTGGAAGATGTAGTTCAGCGTCACCTCGTCCTTATACTGCCGCAACATGGCGTTCAGCGAGTCAACCATCGTCTGGCCCATGAGCTGTGTGTTCTGCTCCACCTGGAACACCCGTTCCTGCAGCTGGCTGTGCATCAGCGCCAGCTCGCGCAGCTTCACGCAGTCTTCCGACCCGCTCACCGTGTAGTTCTGGGCCATGCCGGGCATCTTCGCCTTCACCGTCACGGTCTCTGTAGAGTCGATGGCCAGGTTCAGCCACTGGTTGTTCACACGCAGCACATAGAGGTCGGGGCCGCCAACGGGAGCCTGCGGGCTGAAGCGGAAGTCGCCGTCGGCATCGAGCACCACTGAGTCGAGCAGCACGATGCCGCTGAGTGAGCGGTTATACAAATAGAGCGTGGAATCCTTCGCGCCCTCAATAGTTCCCTCCACAGTGAAGGTGCTTCCCTTCTGGCAGGCCGTCATGGCCAGCAGGCCCATCATGGCAAATACAAGTTTTTTCATCCTTTTCGCTTTTTGCCTGCAAAGTTACGAAAAGTCGAGTGCAAAACAAAAGAAATTCATTTCTTTTTTTGCCGAGACGGAGTAAGTTCGCCATTTTAATGACAAAGTTACGAAAAAACGAAAGAAAAGCCAAATATATTTGGGCTTTTCTGAGTGCAAAGTAATTTCAGCGTAGCCAAAGTTACGAAAAGCCGAGCGCAAAACAAAGGCAATAATAAAGCAGTTGACCCAGGAATTCTGCTCCGGCGGTAGCCGCATTCTTACGTCCCTTTGGTAGCAAGCGAACTGCGGTCAAGCGCCCGACCTGCGGTCGCCTACCCGCATGCCTTTCCCCTCCCCTAGTGGAGGAGAGCGGCATGCGGACATTCTCTCAGGTGGTAGCGTTATTCTTGCGTCCCCTCGTTGCTTAAGCGGATGTCCATCCTATGTGGACTTACTTCTTCGTGTACCAGTCGCGGAGCACGTAGAAGGCTTTCTTCTTCTCGCCGTTGTCGCTGAAGAGACCCTTGCGGTTGTAGTAGTCCTGGATGCCGTTGAGCACTCGGCGGGGCGAGCGGAAGTCCTTCAGGATCCAGGGCGTGGTGCCGCAGAGACCTTCTATCTTGTCGAGCATGGCGGTATTCTCTATGTAGAGGTTCTCCTGGAACTCTTCCGTCCAGCGCTGGTTCTTTGCGCCGTGATAGCCGTATCTGGCTCCGCCGCCAAATTCGCTGACGATGACGGGCTTGTCGTAGGGCACCTCCCACTCCATCTTCGGGGCGTCGTTCACGTCGCGGTACCAGCCGATGTACTGGTTGAAGCTGACCACGTCGACATACTCGTGCATGTTGTCGTGCAGGCGGTTCTTGTAGTTCGAGGCTCCGGTGACCTCCATCGCCATAGAGATGAGGCGGCTCTGGTCGAGCGAGCGGGCGTATTGAGCCAGCCGTCCCAAGAACTGGTCGCGCTGTGGGGAGTGAGGCGTCTCGTTGGCGATAGACCATATAATAATGTTCGCGCGATTCTGGTCACGGCGTATCATATCGTTGAGCTGGCGCTCGGCGTTGGCGTAGGTGTCGGGATTAGTCCAGGCGATGGTCCAGTAGCAGGGAATCTCGCTCCACACGAGGATACCCATGCGCTCAGCCTCACGGACGGCATACTCGTTGTGTGGATAGTGAGCCAGCCGCACGAAGTTGCACCCCAGCTCCTGTGCCCAGGAGAGCAGCTCGTGAGCATCGGCGGTGCTGTTGGCACGTCCGCCGCCATGTGCCTTCTCCTCGTGTATGCTGATGCCCTTCAGGAAGATGGGCTGTCCGTTGAGCAGAATCTGCTTGCCACGGGTCTCGATGGTGCGGAAGCCAATGGAGTCGGCGAGGAAATCGCCGGTCGTGGACAGCTCTACTTGGTAGCGCTTGGGGTTGCCGGGACTCCAGAGCTGCAGCATCTTTGCAGGCACGCTGAACGTGGTGCTGACCTGACCCTCGGCATCGGTGGTGAGCGGCAGCTTCACCTTCAGCTCGGGGATGCTCAGCGTCACGGTCTGTCCGGCAGCCTTCTCGCTCAGCCATGCCTTGAAGCTGATCTCGCGCTTCTTGGCTTTTGGCCCGGACTGCTTCTCCAGTTGCAGCTTGAAGTTCTCGATGTAGGTCTTGGGCACTTTCACCAGCATGACGTCGCGGGTGATGCCACCGTAGTTCCACCAGTCGAATATCTGCGTAGGTACGGCCTCGGCCTTGCGCTTGTTGTCTACCTTCACGATAACGACGTTCTCACCATCTTTCAGATAGTCGCTGATGTCGTAGTTGAAAGGTGTGAAGCCGCCGATATGGTGCCCCACCTCGCGGGTATTCACCCATACACGGCAGTCGTAGTTCACGGCTCCGAAATAGAGCAGCGTGCGCGTTTCTGCCGAGGGCGTCGCTTGGAAACTCTTCTTGAACCATACCGTTCCCTCGTAGAAGAACAGCCGATCGTCCTGCGTGTTCCAGTCGCCGGGCACCTTCATCTTCGGCGCCTTGTCGAAGTCGTACTCGATGAGGTCTTCCGGCCGCTGCGGCTTGGCATTCTGGAAGAATCCCCAGCGTGTGGGATTCATGCGGTAGTCGTAGTAGCCCTCCTCCTGCACGTCGACGATGTAGTTCCACTCTCCGTTCAGCGACATGGTCTCGCGGGCCATGACATTGCCCAGCAGAGGCACTTCCTTCGCCTGAACGGACAGGGCGAAAGCAGCCACACACAACAAGATGGTAAGTCTGGTTTTCATAATGATAATAAAAGATTCGTTAAAGACCTGTATTGTTACAATTCATAATTGTTCTCGATTAGTCGAAAAGAGCGCTGCAAACTTACATAAAATTTTTGAATTATACCCCAATTTCATAAAAAAGTTGAGACCACACCCTTCTTTTTTGCTGTTAAAGTATGCTCTCTCGCATATTTTTGCTATCTTTATAGCGTTTTTTTAAAATTAACTTTAGC
>JAEEGL016934259.1_pt1 | contig 23074 bp, 17 predicted proteins | sample 9134231 | NCBI WGS metagenome assembly JAEEGL01 (sample SAMN16246548, study PRJNA631951) | gut metagenome | biome: gut microbiome; feature: rumen; material: fiber-attached | host: Bos | place: Iran: Karaj | collected 2018-10
ATTTATTAAATTAATTGATTCAATTGCTATATCATTTTTAGTAGCAGTAGTAACAATATTAACTAATATATCAGATACATCATTAATGAATACTTTAAGTTTAGCAGTATATCTATTATCAATATTTTCTTCCCACTTAGCTTCAATTAATCTTTCACTATTTGGATCAATATTAGGACAATTTCTAGAGTGAATTTTAACTCCATATCCACGAGTTATATATCCTACTATATCTTCTCCATAAACTGGATTACAACAAGTAGCAAGAGTACATAATATATCTGTAGAACCAGCAATTATAATACCACTAGTATTTTTATTACCCTTCTTTGGTAAAATAATTGTTTTCTTCTTTTGTTCCTTATCTTCTAATTTAGCTAAGACTGTTGATGGTAAAAATCTTAATGTTGATACTGAAAAATATACATCATCAATAGAATCAACACTTAATGATTTACATAACTTTTCAATATTTTCATCAGTCAACAATTCATTTAAATCAAGATTTCTTTTCTTACACTCAGTTATTAACATTTCACGTCCAAGAGCTAAATATTTTTCTCTTTCTTTCTTATAGAAATAAGATTTAATTCTACTCTTAGCACCTTCAGTTTTAACTATCTTTAACCATCCCATTGATGGAGCATGACCTTTTTGAGTAATTAATTCAACTAAATCACCATCTTGAAGTTCATAATCAAGTTTTACCATTTTTCCATTAACTAAAGCACCAGTTGTGGTATTACCTACTTCACTATGAATTTTATATGCAAAGTCTATTGGAGTTGCTCCATAAGGAAGTTCAATAATATCTCCTTTAGGAGTATAAACATATATTTCACTTCTCTTAAGTTCATCTTTAATATTTACAAAGAATTCCATGTTTTGTTCAATATCATTTACTTCAACTAATACTCTAAATTGTTCTAAAACTTTATCTAAGTTATTCTTAACACTACCATCAGTTTGTTCTTTATAACTCCAGTGAGATGCTACACCTTTTTCAGCTATTTCATCCATCTCATATGTTCTTACTTGAAGTTCATATATTCTTTTATCTTCACCAAATATAGTTGTATGCAAACTTTGATACATATTTGGTTTAGGATTAGCGATATAATCTTTAAATCTATTTGGAATTGGTTGATATCTAGCTTGTACAAGACCTACTACTCTATAACAATCTTCAACATCATCTACTAAAACTCTAAGACCAAGTAAATCATAAATATCTTCCCATTTTTTACCAGCTGCAAGTTTATTATAAATACCTCTAACTGATTTAACACGAGAAACTATTTCATACTTTATATTATGAGCATCAAGTATTTGCATAATCTCATATTTCATTTTAGATAATGATTTTTCTAATTCTGCTTTTGATGCATTTATTCTATCAAGTACTTTTTTATATCCTTCAGGATCAGAATATTGTAAACACAAATCTTCCATTTCACTTTTAATCTTTTTCATACCAAGTCTATGTGCCATTGGAATATAAATATTTTGTGTTTCATCTATTATATATTGTTGATGTTCTTCATCATGAACTTTAAGTGTTCTTAAATTATGAAGTCTATCTGCAAACTTAATAAATAAAGTAGCAGGATTATCACAAAGACCAACAATAATTCTTCTATATTTTTCAGGATTATTTATTTTAAATGTTTGTCTTAAATTACTAATCTTAGTAACAGCATTTACTATATTAGCAGACTCAGTACCAAACATTTCTTCAATTTCTTCATAAGTCATTTTACCTAAAGAAATTGCTTCATGTATTAATGCGCACGCTATTGTAAGTGGATCCATTTTTAAACTAGCAAGAATATATGCAACATTAACAGGATGCAAAATATAATCTTCACCTGCTAGTCTTTTCATACCAGAATAAATAATTTTTGCTTGTTCATAATATTTATTTATGAAATCAACATATTCTTTATCCATATATGAATTTAATAAATCTAATAAATCCTCATATGTATGATTTTTAATATTAATCACCCTCTTTTTATGAATTTATTCCTTTTATTTTAAGTTCCTCTACTTCATCATCATCATCGTCTTCCGGTTTATCCATTGTTCTCTTTTCAAGTATTGTCCAAATTCTAGGTCCAATTAATAAAGATGAAATTGTACCAGCAAATAAACCAATAAGTATAGCTATATTAAATGTAATAATATCATTAAGTCCCATAAATATTAATATAACAACACATATTATTGTAGTAATAGAAGTCCATATGTTTCTATTAATTGTTTGTATAGATGAAGTATTAACTAAATTAATTAACTCTTCACGAGTAAGTTTCTTCTTATTTCTATAAAGTTTACTTCTATTTTCTCTAATTCTATCAAATACAACTATAGTATCATTAATTGAATAACCTATAATTGTAAGAAGAGATGCTACTATTATAAAGTCTACACTTATATGGAATATAGCAAATAATGCAAGAATTATTAACACATCATGTATAAGCATTAAAATTCCACTTATAGCAAAATTAATATTAAATCTTGCTGCTATATAAATGATTATTGCTATTAATGAATATAATAGTGCTTTAATAGCATTCTTAGTTAAACTCTTAGTAACTAAATTACTAATTTCATTAACAGAAGTAGTTATTTTTAATTTATCTAAATCTTCCTTAATTTTAATTTCTTCTTCTTCAGTTAATATATTATTTAATTTAATATAACCTTCTTTTTTAGTATTAAAGTAATAATCATAATCTCTAATATCATAATCTTTAACTATTTTAGTTACTTCATTAAAATCAATGTTTTCACTACTAGATAAACTAATATTAGTTCCACCAGTAAAATCAACGCCAAAATTAAATCCTCTAAATCCTACAAATACAACACCAATTATAATAATAGCAGCAGATATAATCATAGGATATTTAGCTATATTAAAGTAATTAGCTTCTTTCTTTCTACTTTGTTTTCCAAATAATACTTCTGGTTTATCTTTAAATGCATTTGATTTAACAAACATATTAAGTATTAATCTATATAGAAGTACTGTAGTTAAAGCAGTAACTACAATAGTAATCATTAACATAGTAGCAAATCCTTTTACAGAAGATTCACCAAATAAATATAGTACTAACCCAGCAATTAAAGTTGTAATATTAGCATCTATAATAGATATTAAACTACTCTTATTTGCTTCTTTATAAGCAGCAACTAATTTATTATTTCTAGTAAGTTCATCTTTAACTCTTTCATTTGAAATAATAATAGAGTCTACTGCCATACCAATACCAAGTATTAAAGCAGCAATACCAGTTAATGTAAGTACTCCTTCAACTGCATTAAAGATTACAAATACTAAGATAATGTAAGCAAATAAACATACACTTCCAAGTACACCACTAACTCTATATTTGTATATTAATATTAAACAAATTAAAATGAATGAAATAAGACCTGCAATACCTGTTTTTGATATTGTTTCTTCACCAAATGAAGGACTAACACTTCTTGGAGTAGCTTCTTCACTTAATTTAGTAGGAAGAGATCCACTATTAATTAAATCAACTAATGTTTGAGCTTCTTCTCTTGTAAAACTTCCTTCAATAACTACATTATTACTACTTATTCCTTCTTTAACTGAAGCAGCTGAAATACACTTCATATTACCTTCTGCTCCACAAATTTCCTTCATACTTTCATATGAATCTTTTCCTTCTTCAAAATCAAGCCAAGTAACAATTAAATTACTTCCACTTCCTCTTTTACTAATTTCACTTGTAACAGTATAAAACTTAGATATGTCTTTAATATCTAATTTAACTTGATAACCTAAAGTTTGAGAATTTTGACTTAATTTAGCACCACCACGACCTAAAATTTCACTAGTCATAAGTAAATTATCATTAGTATCTCTAAATGTTAAAACAGCAGTAGTACTAATTCTTTGTCTTGCTTCATCTTCATTAGAAACTCCAGGTAAAGCTACTCTAATTAAATTATCACCTTCAATAGTAATAACAGGTTCACTTACACCAAGTGTATCTATTCTATTTACAATAGCAGTATATGTTTTTTCCAAATCTTCACTTGTTAATTCTTCTCCTTCTACAAGAGGACTAACATTATAAAGAATCTCAAAACCTCCTTGTAAATCAATACCATAAGAAATATTATTAATAATTGTTTTTATAAATAAAAGCCCAAGAAATATTATTAATACTTGAACCATTATTGGTTTAACTAATTTTTGCATTTTAACCTCCTAGAATAAACTGTCCTTATCAACAATAATAGTTTCATTTTCCTTATATTTATTCATCTTTTCCATTACATATTCATTAATCTTATAATTATCTGCATATAAAATATCACTAATTAACTCATGTAATTCAAGATTAACTTTACTTTTCCATGAATTTTCTACTAAATAGTTCCAAATATCTATTTCATTAACATATTTAAAACCAAGTCTCTTAATCTCTTTAAGTTTAGAATATAAAGCAGGTTTAACTCTTTCATATAGTTCCCTTAAACTTTTAAATTCTATTTTCTCATCCATAGCAATTCACCAATATAATTATACAATATTATAAATAAAAAAGGAACTTAAAGTTCCTTTTTACTTTTCCATTCTAAATATGCAGGTCTCATACATTTAGCACATGGTCTATATCCACTTTCAATAGCAGTCTTTTCATCTTCAAAAAACACTCTATTTTGTACATATTTACCAAGTTTAATATAACGTCTTGCACTATAGCAATCCATTTTACCATATATATGTAGTTTCTTATTACCACCAAACATACCAGGTATTTTACTTTCATATTGACCATCTTTATTTGTTAATGTATAAGTCTTAGTTCCATATTCTAAAAAACTACTCTTTAAATTCTTTAATAATTCAAAATATCTATTTTTAGTATCTTCATTAGAAAGTAAGTATTCTCTAGTTCTTTCACTACTTTCTTCATATGGAACTCTTTCTTCAAATTGATCTTTTGTTAAATCAACAACAATACCATCAATCATATTAAAGTAATGAGAACCAGTACTAGTCATACATCTCATTATCTTACCACCAATATAATCATTAACTATTAATGCAGTAATAGCACATTGTCCAACACATGGATTTTCTTCACTCCAACCATCTCTACATGAAGCAACACATGTATCCTTAGTCCATGATTTTTTTAACATACTTTCTAATACTTCAATCTTCATAACTATCCCCCACTAATCTCATTATAACATAAAAAAAGAACTTTAAAAGTTCTTTTAATTACTCTTTAATGTAAAGTATCCTGGATTAGAAGTACCACCATCTATACGTGCATATGTTTTATCTTGTGGATTACTTGAATTATATGTAGTGCCTGCTCCACCAACCAATTTTGTACTGCTTTTAAACATATCCGTTGAATCTGTCACTTTTGATGTGTCAAAATTTTCGCTGACATATATTGTTTTTAATGCTGTATTTTCATAAAAAGCTCTTGACATATTAGTTACATTTGAGGTATCAAAACTGCTTAAATCTATTTCTTGAAGATAGAAATTTTCAGCCAAGAAGCTTTTCATATTTGTTACTTTTGAGGTGTTCCAACCCGTCAAATTTAATGATCTAACCCACCAACATTGGGAAAAAGCATGTCCCATATAAGTCACATTTGAGGTATCCCATGAACTTAAATCTAAATTTTGAATACTACTTGTTGCAAACATTTCTGACATACTTGTTACATTTGAGGTATCCCATGAACTTAAATCTATTGTTGAAAATCCAGTATGTCTAAATGTACTTGATAAAACAGTTACATTTGATACATCCCATCCACTCACATCTAGTGATGATAGTGATGAACAACCAGAAAACATTTGAAATAAAGTTGTGATTTTAGATGTATTAAAATTACTTACATTTAATGATCTTAACGCACGACAATCAGTAAACATTGAAGACATCTCTGTTACATTTGAGGTATCAAAGTTGCTTAAATCTAATTCTTCTAACTCATAACAATTAGAAAACATACCAACCATTGAAGTAACTTTTGATGTATTAAAATTACTTACATCAAGCGTTTTTATTTTAGTTAAACCAGAAAACATACCTTGCATTCTTGTAACGTTTGATGTATCGAAACTACTTACATCCAAAGATTGTAATTCCCAACAATCTTTAAAAGTTTGAGTCATATCAGTAACTTTTGATGTATTAAAATTACTAATATTTAATGTTTGTAATTTATTATCACCCAAAAACATACCATACATATTTGTAACGTTTGATGTATCGAACCAGCTCAAATCTAAACTTAACAAATTTTTACAATTATAAAACATATAACTCATATTTGTTACTTGTGATGTATTAAAACTGTCTAAATTAATTGAAGTTAACCCAGACGCACCAGAAAACATCCCACTCATATCAGTTACTTGCGATGTGTCCCAGTGACTCAAATCAATGCTAGTCAAGTTTGAGTTAACTGCAAACATAGAGTTCATTTTAGTTACTTTTGAAGTATCAAAATTATTTACATTCAAATTTGTTAAACTAGAACAATAAACAAACATACGACCCATATTTGTTACTTTTGACGTGTTAAAATTATCTAAATTTAAAGATGTAATACTAGAACAATCACTAAACATTTCTTCCATTGTAGTTACATTAGATGTATCAAAATAACTTAAATCAACAGTTGTTAGTTTTGAACATCCATAGAACATTTCTTCCATACTTGTAACTTTTGATGTATTAAAGAACTCCATTCCATCAAATGATGTAAGTGAAGTTAGATTGGAAAATAAATATCTACCACTTGTAACATACACGTCTCCGTTTGCTCCAATTGTTAATTCATATAATCCATTATTATCATTATCTGTTGCCCATGCAAGTACATCACCATTTCTTCCAGCACTTACATCCCATGTATTATCATCACTTGTACTATGTAGTCCTAGTGAATCTACAAAAGTGATTCTTTCTATTTCTCCTTTTTTTATATTTGTTCTTAAATAAGACCCAGTTGCAGAATAACGGTTTCCTTCCATCAAGTATGAATCAGGACTTGCAGGTTCTGGTTTTTGTATTGATGCTGATGTACATGACATTCTAATGAATCTCCCATTTGTTATTTTTGATATTTGTTCAACACTCTCTATTTCATTTATCTTTAATTCTTCACCCTCATATGTAAAGTGATATGTTCCATCTTGAGCAAAGTATTTTATTACTTTTCCTTGTCCATTAAATTCAATGTAGTATTCTAACTCTGTTCTACCTGTTAATTTTAAAGTATTTTGACAATTTGAAGAGTTATTTCTTGCATATATTTGTTCATATCCTCCTCTAATTGAATCTTTTGTATATTGTGCTTCTGCTGTTTTATATATTGTTTTTAATTCATTTATACATGATCTTTGTTTAGCATTGTTATATAGTTTTATTGCATTTGGTACTACTAAAATAACTAGTATTGCAAGTACTGCTATTACTGCTAATAATTCTACTAATGTAAATCCCTTTTTCTTCATATTGTCACCTACTATAATACAATTATATACTATTTTATGGTATTTAAGCAATTAAAAAAGAACTATTTTATAGTTCTTATTACACATGTATTATCATAGGTTATGGATTTTAATATTGAAATGGTTGTTTTATAATCCATATTCATAATATCTGTATATTCATTAAAGTTTACTTTACCATCTAGAAGTATAGAATCACATATATTATATTCAATATCTTCTATATTATCAAAATCCAATATGTAAGACTTTAAGAATACTTTTTTCTTTCTTTCAAAGTCTTGTTCTGTAACATTTAATTTATTTATATCTTTTGATATTGAATCTATGAATTTATTACCATCATTGCACATAGCATTAATAACTATTACTACATAATCATCTATAATATTAACACTACTATTCATATTGATAATAATATTATCATTTTTATATTTTTCAAACAATCTTGAACTTGATGAAAAGTTACATGAAAGTATAATACCTAAATAATACTTTAAGAATGTATCATTTTTAAAGTTAAAGTTTTTTCTTGGAATCTTTAATGCATATTTTACTCTTACATCTTCCATATCTTTCTTTATTTCTTCATATTCAACTTTTACTTTATTTGGTTCTTTTTCTTTAATTCTTTTTGGTACTTTTTTAGGTTTAAGATTTAGTTTATATAAGTACTCTTTTATAACATTCATTACTTCATTTTGATCAAAATCACCAATTACAATAATAAATGTATTATTTGGAACATAAAAATCACTATATACTCTATTTAAACTCTTAGCAGTTATTTTCTCTATATCAGAGCGTTCTCCTACTACTGCATTTTTTATAAATGAATTATTAAACATATTTGAGTATAAACTATTATACATAAATGAATTAATTTGATCTTTATACATATCAATTTCTTCACCTATGATACCCTTTTCTTCCTCTACATTCTTTTCAGTAATGTTTGTATTATAGAATATATCTAATAAAAGTTTTAAATTCTCTATTAAGTTAATACTTCCAAATATATTATAATTAGTACCATCATAATTAGTCCATGCATTAGCAAGACTTCCTAAATCATTAATTCTTTTTGATATTTCTGCATTTTCTGATAATGCCATTACTTTATGTTCTAAGAAATGTGCACTACCTGGTATTATATCTATTATTTTATTTCCAGATTTATATTTAGTTACATTAGCTCCATATTTAACAGAAATTGAAATATAAAAGTTTTTAGTTTTTTTAGTGGGATATAAATATACATCTAGTCCATTACTTAGTTTTTCATAGTATAATTCTTCATTAACTTTTTCAAATACTTTTCTTTTCACTAGTTATTATCCCCCTTCATCATATATATAGTACTAAGGTGAATTTTATTATTTATTTTAATTACTTCACCTATAGTAACTTTATTAATATTTTCTCTTAATGTTTCTACATCTTCTTTAGTATCAAATTCACCATTATAATAATTATTTATTTGAGATATACTATCATCATAATAATTATTTAAATATGTATTAATAGTTTTTTTAGCTGAATCAAATAATCTTTTAACTACTTTCTCATCTTTCATTGATTCAACACATTCTTTAATTAATTCTATTGTTTTTTCATAATTATTTTTGTTAATACCAGCATATATATTTAAAGATGGATTATATTTAGAAATATATGAACCTATTGAATAACATAGAGAATTTGCTTCTCTAACAACATTAAATAATATTGAATCATTCATAGTACCAAGTATAGTATTATATACTTTTAATACATGATTTAATTCATGATTGTTCATATTATCAAGTCTATATCCAATATATAATCTTGATTGATTAAATGGTAATGAGTCTATTTTATTTATTAATTTATTATCATATTTATGTTTAATCTTAAATTCTAATTTTTTATTATTAGATTTAATAGATTTAAAATGATTATATACTTTATCTATAATAGTATCTTCAACATCACCTAAGATACAAATATTTATTTTAAAAGTTCCATCAAATAAAGTTTTATAATAACTATATAATTTTTCACTTGTTACTTTATTTATATCTTCTACACTAGGAATAGTACTATATTCACTAGGTGTTCCTTTATACATAATAGATGAATATTTAATACTAGCGTAAAGATTAGGATTATCTTTAACTGCATTAGAATTACTAATAGCGTCATTTTTAATTATTTCAAAAAATTCTTCTTTAAATTTATTCTTTTCTACATTTGGATTTAATAATATTTCTTTAAAGAAATCAAGAGATTCATCCATATATATATCATCTGTATATTTAGGATTTAAAAAATCAAGTGAAAAAGCAAAAGATTCACATTTACCAATTATTCCATATGTTGAACTTATTTTAGTTCCATATAAGTCTTCTCCTTTTTTAACTATTTTATTTTTAGTATTATATTTTGAAGAAGAATACATCAAAATATTAGAAACTAAATTACCATAAACAATTGAGTTTTTATCGAATTCTTTTGTTAAAAATATAACTATACTTACTTGTTTAAATCTATCAGTTTTAATTAAATGAAATGTAATATTATCTTTAGTAGTTTTTTTATATTGCATATATTTCTCCTATAGAATTAAAAGAAGATAAAATTATCTTCTTTTATATTATTTACAAAGATTAATTTTTTATAATTGAATCTAATGCTAAAACTATCATTTCATCAAGTTTTCTTTCTCTTGATGCAGAATCTATAACTTCATGAGTTATTAAATTATCACTAATGGTTAATAGAGTTGTTGCTTTTTTCATAAACTTTGTTGCATTGTACATAAGAGCATATGTTTCCATTTCAACACATATACAACCTAAATCAGTAAATCTTGTATAATCTTTACTTTCAGTATAGAATGCTTCAGATGTATGAATTCTACCTGTTTTAAGTTCTATACCTCTCATTCTAGCTATATTAGATATTTTACTGTTAAGTTCAGCAGATGTATTAATTATATCAATATTTTCAGGTCCACTTTCTTCATCAAATGAAGTTAATGAATAAACAGAATCAGCAAGTACTATGTCATATACTTTTAAATCTGCCACATATGATCCTGCTGTTCCAATACGAATTATCTCGTCTACATTATAATCATTAAATAATTCATAACTATATATACCCATGCTTCCTATTCCCATACCACTTGAGAATATTGTTACTGGCACTCCTTTATATGTACCTGTAAAAGCAAGTTCACCTCTTACTTTATTAACCATTCTTGGATTCTCTAAATATTTATGAGCTATATAATAAGCTCTATTTGGATCTCCTGGCATTAATACTCTTGGTGCGATATCTTCTTTTTGTGCTTCAATATGTACTGTTGGCATAACTAATTATCTCCTTCACCATTATCTTCATATTTTACCAAAACATCCCTAGGTTTACTTCCTTTAGCAGGACCTACTAAACCTCTTTCTTCAAACATATCCATAATACGTGCAGCTCTATTGTATCCGATTGAATATTTTCTTTGTATTAATGATGCACTTATTTGTCCCATTCTAATAGCATAATTTAATACTTCATCATATAATACATCTTTTTGAGCTTCTCCACCTTCAGATGATGAAGATGCAGAACCTCCACTACTACTATTTGATGTCATATTTTCAAAGTCATCACTGTATCTTGGACCATGACTTCTTTCTTTAACGAAATCAACTACTCTAGCTATTTCACCATCAGATACAAAACTTCCTTGAATACGAGTTGGGTTATTGTCATCCATTGGTTTATATAGCATATCACCTTTACCAAGTAATTTTTCTGCTCCAGTCATATCAAGAATTGTTCTTGAATCGATTGAAGAAGATACAGCAAATGATATACGAGTTGGAATATTTGATTTAACAATTCCGGTGATTACATCAGTTGATGGTCTTTGTGTTGCTACGATTAAATGAATTCCTGCTGCTCTTGCAAGTTGTGTAATTCTCATAATAGAATCTTCTACTTCTTTAGCAGCAACAAGCATTAAATCAGCAAGCTCATCAATAATTACTAATATAAATGGCATTCTCTTTAAACCACAATTAGGATTTTTCTTTAATTCTTTATCTACATATTCATTATAAGTTGCAATGTTTTTAGTATTACAATTCTTAAATGTTTCATATCTATCATCCATCATAACAACTATCTTTTGTAAAGCAGCACTGGCTTTTTTAGGATCAGTTACAACAGGAGTAAGTAAGTGTGGAATACCATCATAAACATTAAATTCAACTTTCTTAGGGTCAACAAGAACCATCTTTACTTCATCAGGTGTAGTTCTCATTAATATAGATAAGATAATGTTGTTAATACATACAGATTTACCACTACCAGTAGCACCAGCTACTAACATATGTGGAGTTTTATTTATTTCAACATATTTTATATTACCCATAATATCTCTTCCAAGAGGAGCAAGTAATTTGGAATCAGCAAGTTTTTGATTCTTCATAATAGATTCCATTATTTCTCTCATTGAAACAGGTAAAATAGTTTGATTTGGTACTTCTACTCCAATTGTATTTTTACCTGGAATAGGAGCTTCAATTCTTACTTCTTTAGCTGCTAATGCTAAAGCTATTTCTCTTGAAATACTTAATACTTTATTAACTTTAGTACCTCTTTCAAGGTTCATTTCATATTGAGTAACAGCAGGTCCAACATGAACTTCTACTACTCTTGCATTCATACCAAAATCAGTAAATACTCTTTCTAAAGTCTTAGTATTAGCATTTATAATTTCAGTAGAGTTTGCTTTATTTTTACCAGTTTTACTTGGATCTAATAATTCAAGTGGTGGTTTTATATAAACATCATTTTCAGTATTATTATTACTAATTTCTGGTTTCTTTTCAGAAACTTCAGGTTTATGAGGTTCAAGATCTTCAACACTAGTTATTACAACTCTCTTATCAATCTCTTTTTCATCCTCATCATCATCTTGAGTAAGTAATGCCTTTTCTTTCTTTGGTTTAACTTCATCTTCATCATCTTCACTTCTTGAGAATATCTTCTTAAATGGAAGTGCTATTGCTTTTGCAACATCAACTAAAGTTAAATCAAATATCATAATAAGACCAAATAATACAATAGCAACAATTACAACAATAGTTCCTTCAATATCAAATAGCGAAACACATCCCCAAGATACAAGAGCTCCTATCATACCTCCACCAGTATTAATATCATTACCAGTTTCAAATGCAGTCTCAATATTTTGCATTGTTGTAGTAATAATTGCTTTTCCTCTAATTGCTTCATCACTACTTATATAATTGATATGTGAAAACAATAGAAGAGCTATTATTAATGCATAAGCACCAATTAATCTTCCTGAAAAATAATTAACTTTTCCTCTTTTAGCAATCATACAAATTCCTAAACATAGAGTTAATCCTAAAAATAAGATTGACCATGAACCAAACATAAAGATGGCAAACTTTTTAATTAGTTCACCAACTACTCCAAATGATCCAAGTCCAGTTAATGATAGTAAAATTAATAATAGTCCAATAATCTCATTACCATATTGAAAACTCTTCTTAGTTTCTTTACGTTTCTTTCTTTTTGCCAATTTAAACACCTAACTTTCCATCTTGCTAAGAAGTTTCTTGTGGATACCAGGCTCAACTATATTTAAAGTATTTAATACTTTTTCAAGTGAATCTTTATATTCACCTTTTTCAAATAAAACAGTTGAAGCTTTTAATCCCTCTTCTACTTCTCTATTACTTGATAAGTATCTATTTCCATAAACAATAGCCATTTCAGCCATTGCAGCAGTTTTAGTAGTTGTAGATGCAGTTTGATATAACTTAAGAGCTAAATCTCTTGCTGTATCAACTCTTAAATTTAATGTTTTTATAGAAATTGGCTTCTTTTCAATTTCAACATTTATTTCTTTAACAGCATCATATGCTTCTTTTAATTCAACATAAAATCTATCAGGTATTATTGGTAAATTATAATCTTTAATTTTATATTTAGAATTATTAATTATATTTTTAATTTCATATAATTGATCTCTTGCTCTTGCTTCATCTTCTTTTAAACTTCCTAAGTTCTTTAATGTTGTTTCTAATTTATCTTCAACTTTAGATAAATTAACAGCAATTAATTCACATTCATTACTTAGTTTAGAATAAGGCATAACTCTAGATAAAGTTCTATCATTAATTAATTTAAAGCTATCTTTAACACTAATTAAATCTTTATTAATTTCATCTATTACTTTAACTTCATCTTCAGTTAAATCATATGTATCTTTAATATTACCAATCTCTGCATATAGATTTCTAACTATTGAAGATGTTTTACTAAGTCTTTCACTTATATTAATGATTCCTCTTTCGTATTCTTTTTTGCCTCTTTTTTCAGCATCAAAATCATTATATAATCCTTCATAATAATCAAGTAGAGTTTTAAGTTCAAATATAGAATCTTGTAAATTAAGGACATTTAATCTATCCATAATTTCACTAATCTTCTTATTTGTTTCTTCAATATTATAGTCAATATTTAAGTATTCTAGGTTATAACCATCATTAATCATTCTAGTACTTAAAGTCTTAATATCTTTCATTTTCTTAGGTAATATCATTGTTGCCATCATAACAATAGTTGGTGCTTCTTCAATAACAATACTAATGTTATTAATCATATCATCAAGTACTTTAACTATTTTACCAAGTTCTTCATATTCTTTATTAGAAACAGCTACTTCAAAAGCACTAAATAATTTATCAATATTCTCAAATTGTAATTCTATTCTATTTTGAACATTTGAATAATCATTTTTATTTTTATTATATTTGAAAACTATTTCTCTATAAACACTTTTAAGTTTAGTAATAACTTCTCTATTTCTTTCTTCACTTTCAGTTAATTCTTTTATTTCTCCAAGTAAAGAAACTGATTTAGCATTAACATGAAAAATATCTTTTTCCGTTTTATTTAATGCTTTATATGCACTTTGATAATCTTTTTCATCTACATAACCTTCTATTTCAATTAGCTCATCATTTAATCTAGGCAAATCTACATTTTCTATCTCATCAAATCTACTTTGCCATTCTTCTACTTCTTTTTCTGTCTTTTTGTTATTAATTAATTTTTTAGATTTAGAAAGTTCAGTAATTAGTCCGGCTGATATTATAAGATTCTTTTCTGTATTTAACTTATCAATAATAGATAATAAGTATTTCTTTTTATTATTTTTAATAATTAAAATTAAAACATATAAAAGAATCATAACTACAATAAATACTAAAGCAATTATTCCTGTTACTCTATTCATAATATCCTCCTTATACATTTTACCATATTTATATTATTTTTTGTACTCTTTTTTACAAAAAAAAGCAGGACTATTGTCCTGCAGGATTGAGCACTCTTTGCATGCTTTTCTTCTTTTTAATAGTTTCTACTACAAAATAATTACCATCATATCTCATATTTAGAGTTTCATTTTCATCTAGTTCGTGTTTATCAGTAAGAATTTTAAATGCAACTTCACAAAATTCTTTATCTTCTGGATTTTCTACTCTAGTACCATCTAAGTTAAATATAACAACCTTATCATGATTAATAGATGGGTATGCTACTAACTCACTATTAGCTATTGGTTCTGTATCCATCTTAGGTACATTTGGAAATTCTTTCTTACTTTTTCCAGTTACATAATCAAATATTTGTTTAATTTGTTTTAACATATATTCTCTATTCTTACGTTCTTGAATTAACTCTTTAATTTCTTCATCACTCATAGTTGATGGTCCATCAATAGCCATATTATCAACTAAATATTTGATTCTTTGCATCATCACTCTTAAGTTTCTTGCTCCAAGAGATGAATATTCTTGAAGTGATGGAATATCACTTAATTTAATTAAATCTATTGATTCAAGATCCATTATTTTAATAAAATCAGCATTTGTTAAACAAATCTCTTTTAAACTATTATAAATATGATTTGGAACATTTTCATAATTTTCAACTAAATGTTCAAGATCTTCTCTTTGAACATAACATTCACCATTACTAATAATTTTCATTTATATCTCCTCCCCTGAGAATATGGTGATTATTTAAAAATTTTATTCCACATAGAGTTAACAACTTTACTTGTTGCTTTATTCATAACTTTATTTCCAACATTTCTTAATAATTTAGTTTGTTGTTTTCTCTTCTTTTCTGCTTCTTTTTCTTCTTTTTCTTTTAATTTTTGTTCTTCTTTTTTCTTCTTTTCTAATTCTTTAGCTTCTTTTTCAGCTTGTTTTTCTTCAATAAGTCTTTGTTTTTCTTCTTCTTTTGCTTTTGCTTCTGCAGCTTTTTCTTCTTCTATTCTTTTCTTTTCTTCTTCTTTGCGAGCATTTTCTTCATCTACTTTTTCAGTAGCAGATACTTCATTTAATTCAGTTTCATATTTACCATAAATACGACTTGATTTAACTAATTGATCTCTCATTTCATCACTGATTGTACCCATATAACTTTGTGGAGGAAGTATCCATGCTCTTTCAACAACAGCAGGTTCACCTTTCTCATCCAAGAATGAAATTAATGCTTCACCTGTTGCTAATTCTTTAATAGCTTCTTCTGTTTTAAATTTAGGATTTGTTCTAAATGAATTAGCAGCTGCTTTAATAGCTTTTTCATCACTTGGAGTATAACTTCTAAGCACATGTTGTACCTTATTACCAAGTTGAGAAAGAATGTCATCTGGTACATCACTTGGTGATTGAGAAATAAAGTAAACACCTACTCCTTTACTACGAATTAGTTTAACAACTTGTACTATTTGTTTAGTTACACTTGGAGACATTTCAGAGAAAATTAAATGTGCTTCATCTAAGAATAAAGCAAGTTTTGGTCTTTCAAGATCTCCAACTTCTGGTAAATTATCATATAAATTATTAAGCATCCATACTAAGAATACTGCATATAATGTTGGTTTTTTAAATAATTCTTGAGCATCAAGAACATTAACAAAACCTTTTCCATTGTAATCAAATTGTAATAAATCAAATAATTGTAATTCTGGTTTACCAAAGAAATCTACTCCACCTTCTTGCTCTAACATAAGAATATTTCTTTGAATAGCACCAACTGTTTGAGTAGTTATATTTCCATATTTAGTTAAATATTTATCTTTATTTTCACCTACATATAATAATAGACTCTTTAAATCTCCTAAATCTATTAATGGCATATTTTCATCTTTAGCTATTTGGAATACTATTGCAAGTACACCTTCTTGAGCATCAGATAATTCAAGCATAATTGAAAGTAATCTTGGTCCAATACTTTCAACAGTTGTTCTAATTGGATGACCATTTTTCTTAAATACATCAAAGAATGTAACTGGAAATGATTGATAATTGAAATCATCTAACTTTAATGATACAACTCTCTTATCTACATTCTCGTTTGGTTCTCCTTGCTTACAAATGCTAGCAAGATCTCCTTTTACATCAACATAGAATACTGGAATACCAGCACTTGAAAATGACTCAGCCATTACTTTAACAGTAGTTGTTTTACCACTACCACTAGCTCCAGTTATAATACCATGTCTATTAGCCATTTTGGGTAAAATACAAAGTTCATTATCTCCATTTTTACCAATAATTAATTTGTTATTTCTATACATAACTTCCTCCTTATTTATCTAATACATTAGATATAGCCTCTTTAATAATATTTATTGATGAAATTAGTTTCCTATTTTCTTCTTCACTCATAGGCATAACTATTTTATCACTAACACCCCTACTACCAACAATAGTTGGAGTTGAAATACATACATCATTTTTCTTATCATAACTTGAAACAGGTAAGATAATCTTTTTATCTTCAAGTATTGCATTAGTTATTCTAACCATACAAGCTCCAATTCCATATGATGTAGCACCTTTTCTTCTGATTACTTCATAAGCTGAATTTCTTACTTCTTCTTCAATTTTATTCATTTCTTCATTACTTAAGTAATCACTTATTTTCTTAAATGCAACATTTGCATTACTCCAAGGTATAAACTCAGAATCTCCATGTTCTCCTATAACATATGCATCAATATCTTTAGGACACATATTTAGTTTTTCACTTAAAATATATCTTAATCTAGATGTATCTAGTACTGCTCCAGTACCAATAACACGTCTAGTGCTTACACCGCTATATTTTAATGTAAGATATGTCATTACGTCAAGGGGATTTGTTGCAATTAAATAAATTCCATTAAAATTATTTTCTTTAACATTAGCAATAATAGATTTAAATATAGAAGCATTCTTATATATTAAATCCATTCTTGTTTCTCCTTCTTTTTGATTAGCTCCTGCAGCAATAGCAACAATTCTTGCATCTTTGCAATCACTATAGTCTCCTACTCTTACTTTTATTTTAGAAGGAGCATATGGAATACAATGGTTTAAATCCATTGCTTCACCAATAGTTTTTTCTTCATTAACATCAATTAATACAAGTTCACTAACATATGTATGTTGATTAACTAAAGCATATGCATAAGCCATACCAACATTTCCACAACCAATTAATACAATTTTATTTTTCATTCTTTTTATTCTTCCTTACAATTAATATTATTACACATACAACAATAACTAAACTTAATACTCCAATTAAAATATAATAAATGTTTATATTAGATTCTACACTATCAGTTTTTGTATCTATTGGAGGATTAGGTTGTTTATTATTTAAAATATTGAGTAGCTCTTCTTCGCTCAATTTAGTATTACTATTATAAAGTATTTTTCCATCATTAATAATGTATATATGAGCATCCTCAAAACTATATTTATCAATATCTTGATCAAGAACATCTTTTAATATTTTTTTATCAATATCATTTAATTTATCATAGTTATAAATAAGTTCTGTATAAAAATCTTTATTATCTTTAATTAATTCTTTATAAGATATTTGTTCATTATTTGAAGATGTAATTATTAAAATATAATTTGCTCCATTATATGCCCATCCAAAGTCAATACTAGCATTATAAAATTCATTTTTAACTACATAATTATCTTTTTTATTATCTAAATATTTAACATTTATATTATATTCTTTAATAACATCTGCACTATTATCTTGATAGAATTCACTTCCAATATTATCTACTTTACATTTAGAACTACATGAAACATTAATATAATCACATAAAGATGTTCCGCTTTTAAAGTTTTCATGATAATATCCAATTTCATAAGTCTTTTTATTATCTTCTACTTTAATATCATATGTTTTACTATTAGCAAGACCAAGCGAATTACATTTTAGAGTAATATTATCAACTTTATTACTTGATTCCTTTGAAATAATTGTTATTGGTAAAACTTCAGGTTCTTCATTTTTATCATAAGTTTCACTATGACCAGTTTCAATATTATAAACACCAGTTACATCATCTTTTACTTTAACTACAATATTTGATAAAACTAAATTATCAATTTTACCATCATACATATTATCTTCAGAATCCAATAATTCTTTTGCAAATATATTATAGAAAGTATAAACAGTCATATAACCTTTTTGTTCTTCAGTATAATAAGTATGTTCACTAGTTTCATAGTTACTATTTTCATATTTAATATTATCTAAATTAACATCAAAAGCACGTGAATCAAATGCTATATAAAAATCATGTAATTCATTATTTTGATTGTCATCTTTAACAACAGATTCATCCCATACAGTATCAAAACCAGCTTTTAATTTTAATTCGTCCCCACTAACAACGGTAGTATATTCACTATCAACTAGAAAAGCATTATAATCAGCTTTTACTTCAAATGCATAAAAAAGCATAAAAACAAATAATATTTTAATAATTTTTTTCATATTTCTTCCCTCTTATTTTCCATATTTATTTTAACATATTTTTTTACAATAAAAAAGGATATAATTATCCTTCATTTATATCTATAATTGATAATACTTTATCATTGTTTAACTCTTTAATATTAATTACGCATGCTACTCCAATAACTTTTCCTCCAAGAGATTCAATAGCTTCCTTAATAGCATTAACTGTATTTCCAGTAGCATATATATCATCTACTATATAAAACTTTTTACCTTTGTATTCTTCATTAACAAGTTTTGGAAGTTCTAATTTATCTTTTCCATATTCTTTTTCATATTCAAATGTTTTAACAACTGTAGATGGGGGAAGTTTTCCTTTCTTTCTAACTGGAATACATCCACAATTCAAGTTATCTGCTATTGCCATTCCAAATAAGAAACCTCTTGCTTCTGGAGCAACAATATAATCAATTTTCTTCTTTGATAGTTTATTTACAAAAAAACTAACTATCTCACTTAATGTTTCTTTTTGTAAAATAAGTGGATTTATATCAACAAATTCAATTCCTTTAGTTGGAAAATCCATTTCAGTTCTAATATTAAGATCACTTTTTAACCTGTTTTTAAGTATTTTCATATTACCTCCTAAATACTCATCATAAATATTGAAAATACAAGCATTATTCCAGAAACAATAAGCATTCTTGTAAGTGCATAATTAAAACTTTTTCTTGATGAATCAGAATTTAACACTTGCATCTTATTTTCTAAAGTTGAACCATCAAAATTATAATTTATTTTAGATACTTTGTTTACTAATATAAAACTTACTACAAACATTGCTATTGTATATAAAATAAATACTACTAATAATATACCCCTTTGACTAAATATAAAATAATCAAATAAAGTATGAGCTATTATTGGGAATAGCAAACTATATAACATATTCTTATTTGCTTCTGTTTGATTATTATTAAATGATTCTTGTCTTGCTTTTCCAATAAAATAACCCATAAATACTCCATCACAAGCATGAGATGGAACTGTAATAATAGCTCTTAGAATTCCAATTCCAAATCCCAATTGAACTACATATAATACATTTTCAATTAATGCGAATCCTAAAGAAGCAAAAACAGCATATACAATAGCGTCATATGCGTGATTAAACTCAGGATCATTATAAATACATTTATTAGTAACAACCCATTTAGCTCCCTCTTCTATTAAACCTACTCCTACAAATGTAGCAATAAATAATAAAACTAAATTTGAATTGTTTTCTGTACTAATTATACCATCAACAATAAGTTCTAAAATTAGTATTGGTATAATAGTTCCTATTCCAAATAAAAATAATTTTCTAAGTAATTTCTTTGGTTCCTTATCATTATCTTTTTTGTATATAAACATACAAAGAAGTATAACAGGTAAACAAGCAATTCCAACTAAATAATATATATACACACTAACCACCTATTTTCATAATAATTATAACAAAAAAGATTAAATAATAAAACCATTTAATCTTCATTTACAAATATTCTTTTAACTCTTGTAGAAATACCACATAATATTTCATAATTTATTGTTTCACACATGGATGCTATTTCTTCTAAAGTAATATTTTTATTGTCCCAAATAAACACTTCATCTTCAAGACACACATTATCTATATCACTGACATCAATCATAGTACTATCCATACATATAGAACCAACTATTCTAGCTTTTTTACCATGTATTAAAACATAACCTTTATTACTTAAACTTCTTCTAAGTCCATCAGCATATCCAATTGGAATAGTTGCTATTTTCATATCTTTTGGAGCAATAAATGTTCTAGAATAACTAATTGATTCACCAGATGATACATTCTTAATAAATGTTACTTTAGTTTTTAACTTACATACTGGCTTAATATCAATAAGTCTACTTACTCCATCATAAGAAGGATAGCCATACATAATAATACCTGGTCTTACCATATTAGTTATTTCATTATTATAATTTAATAATCCATTAGATGCATTTGAATGAATATATTTAATATTTGGATACTTTTCTTTAATAATATTAACACAATCAGAAAAAATAGATAATTGCATTTTAGTATAATCACTATCACTATCAGCAGAAGATAAATGTGTATATACTCCTTCAACTATAATATTAGAATTAAGTTTATCAAGAAAACTATTTAAATCTTTACTCTTAATTCCAGTTCTATTCATACCAGTTTCTATTTCCAAATGAACTTTATATTTTTTATTAGTTTTTAATAATTCATCTAAAAACTCAAAAGAACTAATACCAAAAGTAATATCATATTTATAAATATCATCAATATCGCAAATAGATGGTTGATTAATAATTAATATTTCTTTTTTATAACCTACACTTCTTATATGAATAGCTTCATCTATTCTAGCTACACAAACTATTTCAAACATATTTAAAATATCTATTCTTTCATTTAAATATGTTCCATATGCATTTGCCTTAATAACCGGAGCAATTACCTTTGATCCAACATATTTTTTAATAGACTCAATATTATATTTAAAATTCTTGATGTCAATTTCCATTGTTATCATATTTTTCTTTCCTTTTTATAAAACTATTTTAATTCAAAATTAATATTACATTTTCCATCTTTAACACTAATATTTGCAATACTACCATTTATTATAGTTAAACATGGAGATTTATGTGATATATCAGCATCATATACAACAGGTATATTTAAACTTGATAATATACTATCTTCTAAACAAGATTTAACATCATAATCATAAGATGTTTTAATAGTTCCAAATCTTCCAAAAATAATACACTTTGCATATTTAAAATATCCAAGAGCATTAAACTTCCAAAGTATTCTAATTGTTTCTTCTAAAGACTCTTCGCAATTATCAAAATACCATATTATTCCATCATCTTTATACTTATCACAAAAAGAATTAAATCCATCATAAGGAGTACCAGCTAGTTCATTTATAATATCAAAACATCCACCAATAATTCTACCTATTACATTTACATCTTTATTATCTAGTGTTTTATAAATAACTTTCTCAGTTAAATTATATCCTTCTAAACCAGTTACTTTAGGAAGTCTTTCTTCCTCGTATAAATCATAAGAATTCTCTTCTAATTTTTTACCACTAATTATATCAACAAAATCAGAATGACACTTATATAATCTATCAGACCCAAATGGAGATAAATTTTGTCCATAAATAGTTGCTATATCACATTTAGTTGTTATTGAATATAAAAGACCAGTAGGATCAGAAAAACCAGCAATATATTTAGGATTATTTTTAATTAAATCATAATCAACATAATCCAAACATTCAACTAAAAAATCTCCCCCAGTAGCACACAATATAAAATCAATGTTAGAATTACTAAACACTTCATTTACTTCATGTCCTCTTTCTTCTTTAGATGCACTTCTTCCATTATAATTATTAAATATATTTTTAGATAATTCTATTTTATAACCATTACTTTCAAAAAACTTTTTAGCATTTAAATACTTAGTTTTCTTATTTTCATCATCACTACCACCTGATGGAGCAATAATGCCAATAGTATTATTCTTTTTTAAAAACTTCGGATATTTCATATTTATCACCTCTTAAATTATATCACATATTATTATTAATAA
>JAEEGL012479812.1_pt1 | contig 23073 bp, 18 predicted proteins | sample 9134231 | NCBI WGS metagenome assembly JAEEGL01 (sample SAMN16246548, study PRJNA631951) | gut metagenome | biome: gut microbiome; feature: rumen; material: fiber-attached | host: Bos | place: Iran: Karaj | collected 2018-10
GACCTCAAGCACCGCATCGCGATGGTGGTCTTCGACCGACTGGGGTTCGGCGGCTCCTTCGCCGAGTTCCATCCGATCGACTTCGGGCGCGGCACGGTGCTCGTCGGCCACGACGGCCCGCACCACCTCAACATCGCCGCGAAGAAGCCCGTTCTGCGCTCGCTGAAGAAATACCACGGCAAGCCCGGCAGCGGCGCAGGCGTGGAGTTCTCCATCAAGGAGGGGCCGATTACGATGATGTCGATCGGGCTTAAGCGCGACGGCTCGTTCAAGTTCATCGTGGCGGAGGGCGAGTCCCTCGCCGGCCCGATTCCGGCGACCGGCAACACGAACACGCACGGGTATTTCGGGCCGGATGTCTGCGCGTTTCTGCGCCGCTGGTCGCTCGAAGGCCCCACGCACCATTTCGCCCTCGGCATCGGCCGCCACGCGGCGGAGCTTCGCAAACTCGGCCGCGCCCTCGGCATCGAGACGGTCGTCGTGACGGAGGGCTGTTAGCGCAACGTTTCTCCTAAGAGTTTTGCCCTACCATGAACCGCCTCCGCAACATCACCCTTGAAATCAGCGCCAAGGCGCTCGTGGCCCACGGCCCGGGCGAAGCCGCCCGAACCGCCTTCCGCCAGTGGCGCGCGCTTGCCGACCGCGCGGACCAGGTTTCGGTCCTGCTCTGGACGGCCGACGGCAGCGAGCTGCTGGACTGGTCGGGCGATTTCTCCGACACCTTTGAGTGGGCCTGCTGGTGTGGCTGCGCCAACCACCTGCCGCAGCCCGAAAACCCCACGCCGCGCCAGCGCCGCAACACGCACCACTTCCCGGCGAAGATGTTTGCCGAAGCGGACTGCGCCCCAAAGCCCTACTCGTGGCTCCGGGACGCGGTCGCCGCCATTCGCGCCGCCGCGCGCGAGGAGCTGGGCCGCGAAATCCGCGTGGGCACGACCTTCGACAACGGCCCGGAGTTCGCGATTTCCGACTTCAAGTTCCGCCGCCACCGCGAGGTGATGCTCGGCAACACGCTTTATCCGGGCAGTTTCCTCGTCTGCTCCGCCGCGCTCCACGCCGACGCCCGCCGCTACGCCGCCTTCCCCGACGGCATTCCGGAGGGGCTGTCCGTCGGCGCCTTCCTCGGCGCGCAGTATCTCGCGTTCGCACACGACTTCGGCATCGACTACATCTGGCTTTCCAACGGCATGGGCTTTGGACAGGAGACATGGGGCATCACGGGCGCCCTCTTCGACAAGGAGGCATTCCACCCGGAGCGCATCCCGGAGGCGTCCGAGGCGATGCGCGGCTTTTGGCGCGACTTTTTCGTCGCCTGCCCGGATGCCGTCGTCGAGACGCGCGGCAGCAACTTCTCCGCCGGCCTTGAAATGGCGACCGACGCCGCCCCGCTCGGCGAACTCTACGCCAAAGGCAACATCGAGCCGCCGGTCAATTCGCCGTGGGCCGCGCTCAACTTCAACACCGGCCTCGAACTCGCCGCCTGGATGAGCCACGTCGCGGAGTTGCCGAAGGGCAGAGGCTTCCCGTTCCGCTTCTACCCGCACGACCCGTGGTTCCTGAACAGCCCGTGGCTAGACCGCTACGCGCGGCAGCCATGGGACATCTACGCGCCACTTTCCATTTCGCGCGTCAACGCCGACGGATCCGTTCAGACGCCGGACTCGGCAGCCTTTCTCTCGGTCGACGACACGCTCGGCCACATGCCGGAGCAAGTGCCGCGCGAAGTGGTGCCGCACATTCTCGACGCCATCGACACCGCCCCCGACCGCCCCGCCCCGTTTGTGTGGGTGTATCCCTTCGCGGAGTATTGCGCCACCCTCCATCCTGATTCGCGGGCTCCTTCCCGCGCAGAGGCCCTCCATCCTGATTCGCGGGCTCCTTCCCGCGCAGAGGCCCTCCATCCTGATTCGCGGGCTCCTTCCCGCGCAGAGGCCCTCCATCCTGATTCGCGGGCTCTGCCCCGCGTATTCAACGAGGACTTCTTCCTCGGCGAGGCGCTCCAGGGCGGGCTGCCCCTCAACACAGTCTGCTCCACCCGCGTCTGGCGCACGCTGGCCGCTTCCAACTCGTCACTCGCCACTCGTCACTCGTCACTTTTCATCCTGCCCGTCTCGGCGCTGCTTTCCGCCGAAAACCTCGCCGCGCTCGATGCGTGGGAGGCGCGCGGCGCGCGCTTCCTTGTGTATGGCTCCCTCGCCGGCGCGCCGCAGGCGCTGCTCGACCGCCTCGGCCTCGCCATTTCCGAGCCGCTCGACGGCGAGTTCGAGGTGTGTTGCGTGCCGGGGCCTTCTTGCCCCGCGTTCTTCGATACCGTTGCCTCCGGCGCACTCTCCGCCCGCATCCGCGTGACCCCCGCCTTCGATGGCGGCGGCCTCTGCGAAGTGCCAGCCCCCCGTCCTGATTCGCCGGCCCCTTGTCCTGATTCGCGGGCCCCTTGTCCTGATTCGCAGGCTCCGTCCTGCGTATCCGCTCCGTCCCGCGTATCCGCTCCGTCCCGCGTATCCGCTCCGTCCTGCGTATCCGCCATCTCCCCTTCCGGCGCGCGCCGCGTCCTCGCGGCGCGCCGGGGCGCCTTCGCCTTCGTGCGCGCGGTCACGCCGTGCGATGCGATCGATCTCTCTCGCCACCACTTCGACTACGCCCCGCCGACGCAGGTGTTCCCGGTGGAGCGCCTCATGCGCGCGGCGCTCGCCGCCGTGTCCGGCTGGAGCTTCGCCGCCGACCTGCCAATGCCAGCCACACTTCCGCCGCGCACGAACCTCTCGCGCCACGACGCCGCCTTCCTCTTCCACGTCTTCGCGCCCGACACCACGGCCTCACTCCGCGTCCGCGCCCCCTACGGCGCGCCGCTCGTCACCGAGCACGAAACGAGCCTCGTCGATGGCGCCGCGCTCTGGCATCCCGACAAGTCCTGGCGCGTCGAATGCCGCCTCTTCGCCGAAGGGCAGACGAGCGGCATCGTTTCCGTGAAAACCAGCATCGCGGCCTATCCCGGCTTTGCGGGGCACCTGCAAGTCAAGGGCCTCGAAAACGCCATCCTCCGCTTCTTCCCGCCGACCGCCCATTGTGCGCCGGCGCTGCAAGGCGCCGGTTCGGTTGAACTCGTCCGCTCCAACTGGAACGCGCTCGCCGAACCGGAGGCGCCGCAGTGGGAGGACACGCCCGACGGCCCCTGCGCCCTCTGGCGCAATGTCTCCGGCCCGGTCTACATCGCCTGGTAATTTCATCGAACCAAAACAAAGGGGTAAACACCATGAAGAGTCATGCCTACGCAACCTACCGCAGCCTGCGCCCTGCTCGACGCGATTTCCTGCGAGCGGATTTCCGACATCCCCTCCAACCTCGTCGCCAACGGGACGTTTGAAAACGGAGTGACGGGCTGGACCACGGGCGGGAACGTGAAGCGCGTCTCCGCCGCCGTTGACGCCGACTGGGTGGGCATCATCCCGCGCGCGCCGCGTCGGCTACCGCTCGCAGCCCGTCATTGCGAAAGACCTGCGCCGCCGCTGGCTCGTCGAAGGGCTCGACCACGCCGACGTGCGGTTCTACGTCCATCCGGGGCACGAAACCGTGTTCTACCGCACCGCAAGCACGGAATACGGCGACGCCCGCGAACCCATCCGCCCGGACATCCAGACGGACGGCGCCGGCTCCTTCTTCGAACTTCGCGACTGCTCCGGGGTTTTGTCCGTAGGATGGCCATAACCCCTCGCGAATGCTCCTTTTCGCCCCCCCATCCGCGACCGAATGCCAATGGGGAGAGGCAAAAAAAAGTCACTCTACGAATGCCGTCGATCCGCTATTCTATAAGCGAGGGGACCAACATGCCCCGCGGCAATGACGATCGTAGAGGAACTCAGGCAAAACCGCGAAAGCGGCGCGAAACGGCTCGAAAGCGAGTACAAGGCAGGGCTTATGACCCTTGCCCGGCGCTTTTGCACGGACGAAGGCGATGCGGAGGAGCTGGTGAACCGGACCTTCGCCGCCGTGGTCGAGGGGATAGACGACTACCTTGAGCAGTCCGCGTTCTTCGGGTGGATGTGTCAGATCCTGTCGAACATCCACTCCTCGGACGTCCGGCGCAAGTCCCACCAGACCGTGTTCGCGGATTCCGAAATCCAGGAGTCGGCGCCGGATCCCGACTCGGAACTGCGGATTTTCCGCGAGGTGGACGCCTCGATCCTCCGCGACGCCATACGGAGCCTTCCGCCGGAGATGGAGCAGGCGGTCGTCATGCACTACCTCATGGGCCTGTCCGCCGGCCAGGTCGCGAAGTTCCTCGTTCTCCCCGTCAGCACCATCCACTGGCGCCTCCGCTGCGCCCGCGCGGAGCTCGCCCGGCGCCTCGGCGCCGCCGCGAGGAAACCCGGCGCCAAGGCGCTGCTCGTCGCGCTCTCGCTCGCCGCGCTCACCGCCGCCGGAGCGGCCACCTCCCTTGCTGTCGTACGCTTGCTGTCGCCACCCGCCGAGCCCTCCCTCGCCGCAGCCCCCCTCCGGGAGGAGGAAGGCGGCGGAGCCGCCTCTTCCCGAACCGCCCCCCTCCGGGAGGGGGGTGGCGGCGGAGCCGCCGGGGGGAGTACTCCGACCGCCGCGCTGAACAGGACCGAAGGGACACGAGACAACATCGCCTCTAATGCCGCTTCCGTCCCTCCCGTCGCTTCGGTCCCTTCTATCCTATCATCTTTCGGAATCAATTCATCCATCACCCAAACACCTCAACAGGAACAAACTATGAATACAACGACACTACGCACTCTCGCCGCATCGGCGGCAATCGCGGCCGCGACGGGCGCGGCAAATACTCTGACATGGACGGGAGGTTCCTCCGGTCTTTTGTCATCATCGGCCAACTGGGACACAGGCACATCCCCGCAATCCGGCGACACATGCGTGTTCCCTGCCGCCGTCATTCTCGAACATGAAGACTTCGACCTTGGTACGGCTGGGTTGATTTTTGTAAACGACGAGGTCATTGAAAACCACGTATCCTTCTCCGGGGACGGTGGAATCGTCAAAAGCGGCAGCGGTGATTTTGTAATTTACGAAGACACGCAGGGGACATTTTCCGGCGATGTCGTCTTTAACGCCGGGCGCCTCGTTCTGTCGGCGTCGGGGAGCAACAAGCGCGTTTCGTTTGGAACCGGAAAGATGGTGTTCGCCCAAACAGAGACTGCCGAGGCCTACATTTACGAAAACACATACGGTATTGTCTTCGCAAACGAGATCGACCTGCGAGGCCACAGTTCGGGCACGGCTATCCAACTCGCCCAGACGGCCACACTTACCGGGAACATTTCCTCGCGTCACGACTTCACGATCAACATCGGCTACAGGGCTCTTAACATATCCGGGAATATTTCGGCTCCAGGCAGGACGCTCACTGCCTCATATACTGGAAGCGGAAGCAACGCCGCGTCCTCCCCCACTACGTATTCCGGCGTGCTCGACGCCTCTTTCGTGAAAACCGGAAACGGCAATGCATCCCGTGCCAACATCTATCTTTCCGGGCGTTCGGAATTCCTTTCCAATTCGCTCACGGTCCTCGCAGGGACCAACGTCATTACATCGTCCGGCTATTGGGGAGGCACCAATGTTGTCGTGAACGGGAACAGCGCCGTCCTTCGCCTCGAAGGAGCGCAGAACCTTTCACAACTTGCAAACGTCGAACTCGTTAACGGCGGAAAACTAGACCTTTCGTCCGGATGTGCCGTGCGCGTCATGGGCCTTTTTGTCGGCGACTCATGGCAGGAGGATGGCACCTACACGGCGATGGACTTTCCAGGGGCGATTTACGGCACTGGGTCAATCACCGTCAGCTCCATCGCCGCCGATGCCATCTGGTGTGGCGGTGCGGCCGGTCTGTGGAGCGTCGGAGACAACTGGTCGGATGGAGCGGTTCCAGATTCTGGAGCAATCGTCCTCTTCACAAATGCCGTCGAACTTGCGCAGGAAACCGTCGATTTTGGCAAGAACGGCGTGACGATCTTTTCGGATTTTGACATCACGAGCCATATCTGGTTCACCGGAACTGGACGGTTTGTCAAGAAAGGATCCGGCCGTTTCATCCTTCGCGGCGACGCCGGTGGCGATTTCGCTGGAGGTGCGGTCTTCGAGGATGGAGTCCTTTCGCTGAACAACCGCAACTATTCCGGAAATGACAGAAATGGCTACCGATTCTTTGGGAGCGGCGAGGTTGCGCTTGTGTCTTCCGGCTCCTGCCGTCCATACATCGACTTTGACGAATGGGATTCCGGTCTGACGAACAAAATTTCCATCCTAGGCGCGAACATCGGTGGAAACAGGCAAGGCGCGCTTTACGCCCACCAGCCGGTCAATACGCTCGGACCAATCGTGGCGGACGACGATTTCAAGGTGTTCGAGAGCTATTACACCCTGAACCTATTCGCCATTGACGCGCCGGGGCATACCGTTTTCGTGGACAGTTACAAAGCCGCCACGGTTGCAAGCGTTGAAATCGTCCTCAACGGGACGATCAATGCCAATGTCACGAAATCGGCGCGCCCCGAACCGCTGACGCTCAACGGATCGTCGCCCTCCCCGGACAACGTCCTTACGCTGTTCGGCGGCACAAACACGCTTACCTCGACTGCATACTGGGGCGGAAACGTCGTGGTTTCCGGGATCCATACGCAGCTTGCTCTGCGTGATGACGGAAATCTGTCGAAAGACGCGACTCTATCAATCAGCGCGGATGGCGGCGCGACGATCGACATCGCCTCGGGGGTCAAGGTGAAAACAGGCGAGTTTTGGGTGAACGGCTCCAAAAAGGATCCCGGCATCTATACGGCCGCGAATCTTCCGGGCGTCGTGACGGGAGCGGGACGCCTTGTCGTGGGAACGGCCGGGACGATGATCGTGTTCAGGTAGATCCACGCGCCGCACGCGAAGCTTGACGAGAAAATGAAATCAGTCGAAAAATCCAGTCCATTGTGCGAGTGTCGCGCCCGGTGGGCGACGGCACTGGCAATGTCCGTGGCCTTCGGCTGCGCGTTCCCTTCCCAGGCATTGGCTCGGGACTTCGGGGTTCGGGATTTTGGCGCCACGGGAGACGGGGATACCCTCGATACGGTGGCCCTGCAAAGCGCCATTGACGCTTGTGCGGCCGATGGCGGTGGCAGGGTGGTGCTCGAAAATGGCCGATACCTTTCAGGAACGCTTTTCCTAAAATCAGGGGTGGATCTTCACATTGACGCATCGGCCACGCTTCTCGGTTCTCCCGATTGCGCCGACTACGTGGAGGGAACGGACATCAAGAGCGTCAATCCGCGCCGAGTGCCGCGTGGTCGCGCCACGTGCCTCGTTTTCGCCGATGCGGCGGAACGCATCGCCATAAGCGGCCGCGGCACCATCGACTGCAATGGGCAGGCCTTCGTGCGCGAGCGCAATCCGCTTACCCCTTTTTGGGAAGCGCGTTGCCGCAACGAGCGCATCCCTGGAATGAAATCGCCTCCGCGCGTTGTCTTCTTCGCCGGATGCAGCAATGTGATGGTGACGGACATTACCGTTGTCAATCAGCCGTCGGGTTGGTGCTTTTGGATCAACGACTGCGACACGGTCATCTTCGACCGTGTGAAGATTTTCGGCGGTATGCACAGCCCGAACAATGACGGCATCCACGTGAACTGCTGCCGCGACGTTCTTGTCTCCAACTGTCACATAGAGACACAGGACGATTGCGTTGTCGTGCGTGCCGACTACGGGATGCTTCCGGAGAAAAAGGACTGCGAGCGGATTTCGGTCTTGAACTGCTCTCTTCGCAGCAATTGCAGCGCAATTCGCCTAAGTTTCATGAACGATGGCGTTGTAAGGGGATGCATGTTTTCCAACGTCTTCATCTACGACAGCCAGATTGGCCTGAATCTCGAACTGTGCCCGAAGGACGAGTGGCTCCGGAATCCGAACCGCAGGATCGACAGGCCGGTCCCATCGGTCGTGGAGAACGTGACGTTCTCAAATCTCGACATGCGGCGCGTAGAATGCCCGCTGCGGTGCGTTACGGGGGACCGCCCGGAAATCGTGTGCGACGCCATACGCGACATCCGGTTCGACAATTGCCACTGCAACGAGGCTGTTCGACACGTTTTCAAAGGCGGAACTGGAAACCCTCTGGAACGTTTCGTTTTCACGAACTGTACGCTGCCCACGGAACAGCCGGTCGTTTTCGAGAACTGTCTGGACTTTTCGTTCAACGAAAAGACGTTTTTCCTCGGCAAGGACTGAAGCATGGATACCCTGGAATGCACCTCTCCCAGTAGGTTCGTGACCGTCGGGTTTTCCAACGGCGCTGACGGAATGTGCTGGTGGTTGAAGCGCAAGGGGGCTACACTCGTTTCTCCCTCGCGGTTGGGGATTTCCTTCTCCGTATTCAAGGGGAGGAACCGAGAACTCGGCGATTTGCGCGTCGCCGGAACGTGGCGGAGGTCGTCGGACACGATCTGGACGAACCGCCTCTACCGGCGCGAGACGATTCGTGACGCCTACAACGAACTCGAGGTGTTGCTTGAAGAAATCGCGGAGCCGCGTCGCCGCATCGGATTGGTCTTTCGTGCCTACGACGAGGGAGCCGCGTTTCGATACATCGTGCCGGAACAGGACTGTGCGGACGGATTCGAGATCGTGCGCGAACTCACGGAGTGGCGTTTTCCGGGCAAATGCTGTGGCTGGTTCACGTCCTACGGAAACCACGTTAATTCAAACGAGGCACCGTTTTTCCTGCGGGGCATAGGAGAAATCCAGTGCGACGAGTTGATCGGTCTTCCGGCGACGGTCGAGGTTGCGGGGCAGTGGGTAGCCCTTTGCGAGGCGGCGCTCGTCAATTGGGCAGGTTTTTATTTCAAGACGCCAGACGGTGGACAACCGGCCGACGCATCTGTCTTCGAGGCCTGCCTTTCGCCGCTGCCGACGAGCAGCGCCGCAACCGCTGGAGCCGCTGTCATCCGCACGACGCCAGCCGCCAGTCCGTGGCGCGTCGCGATATGCGCGGATTCGCAACTCGGACTTCTTTCCAACAACGACATCGTTCTCAACCTCAACCCGCCACCGGAAGAAGGCATCGACTTCGACTGGGTAATGCCGGGAGTGACAAGCTGGGATTGGTGGGTGGAATCCAACAATTCGCTCTCCACAGCCCTCACAATGAGACTCGTTGGTTTCGCCGCCGAAATGGGTTGGCCCTACCACACGATAGACGGCGGCTGGTATGGTTTCGCCCGTCGGCCGAACCACGGACCGAACGTGGATATTGCTCCGCGCAAGGGCTTCGACCTGGCCCGGATAGTTGAACACGCGAAGTCGAAGGGCGTCGGCATCTGGGTGTGGCTCCACTGGCAGGAAGTGGAGGACGTCGGCGTCGAGGAGACCTTCCGCCGTCTCGAAAACTGGGACGTGAAGGGCGTCAAAATCGATTTTCACGACCGGCAGGACCAGTGGATGGTCTGCTGGTACGAGAAGGTCGCACACACGGCGGCGAAGCACCACATGATGGTCAACTTCCACGGGGCGCACAGGCCGACCGGGACGGAACGCACTTGGCCGAACGTCCTCACGCGCGAGGGCATTCTCGGCAACGAGATGTCCAAGTCGTCTTGCCGAATCACGCCAGAGCATTGCCTGACGCTACCGTTCACGCGTTTTCTCATAGGTCCTGGCGATTTCACTCCCGGAAGTTTCGCGAACGTTCCAAGCGCGGGATTCGTTCCTCAATGTCGGCGCGGACATCGTTACGGCGACGAAACCGACCATCGCCAGATCTGGGCCGAGGAAATCGGGACGCGTGCCCATTCTATCGCGCAGTGCATCGCATTTGATAGTCCATTGATGACGCTTTGCGATTGGCCGGAGCGATACCGTGACGCAGACGGAATAGAGGCGCTGCGCGCGCTTCCGGCTGTCTGGAAAAACTCTACGCCCGTTGGGGGCGAGTGCGGAAAGTTCTACTTGGTCGTCCGCGAGACTTTCGATGGGCGATTCTACTTTGCGGGAATCACGGTGAAACGACGCCATGTCGAACTTTTGTTGGATTTCCTCCCAGATGGGGAGTGGCGCATGGAAACGTTCGACGACGACCCCGCGTTCACGCCCGGGGACTACACGGCCATCCGTCTCGGCTCCAACTGCGTCTCGCGCGGGCAGACCGTCTCGTTCGACATGGTTGACGAAGGCGGCGCCGTCGCGATTTTCTCCCGTGCGGAATGAATGCCGAACTGAAAATCGAGAAACAGATGGCCCGAGTCCGCTTCCTTGAAATCATTTTAGCGGTCGTTCTTGCGGCGTTGAGGGCGCATGCCGGACTCTTCGACAAGGCATGGCTCAAGGGAACCACCGAAAAAAATCCGGTTTCCTACGCTACCGGCGAGCCCATTCGCTTTACGGTAACGCCCATGGCGCTCGATGGCGTGGTGCCTGAAGGCGCATACGAGCTGCGATGGAAGCGTTCCGACGATTTCGGCGCAATCGAGAAAGGCGTGGAGCCATTTGCCGGAGAGCCGTTCGTCTTCGAGACGCGCCTCGACCGGCCAGGATTCGTCAGGCTTGAAGTCGGCGTCCACGATGCTGCAAGCGGCGAGCGCCAGCTGCTGTTCGACGGTGGGGCGGGAGTTTCGCCCGAAGCGCTGAAACCGCCGGTCGAGCCGAACGACTTCGACGAATTCTGGGCGCGGCAGTTTGCAAGGCTGGACCTTGTGCCGGTCAAAGCCGATCTTGTGGAAACCGATTGTCCGAATTCCGATTGTCGCCGTTGGGCCGTCCGAGTCGATTGCGCGGGGCTGCGGCCCGTGACGGGCTATCTTTCCATCCCGAAAGCCACCGGGGAAGGCGCGAAATTTCCTTGCCGCCTCACCACACAAGGCTACAACGGCGACCAGTTCCTGCCGAACAAGCCAGGAGACACAAGGCCCGACGAAATCGTTTTCGACATCAACGCCCACGGTTTGAAACTCCCTGAATTCGGAGCCACGGAGGCAGACCGCAAGGCGTTGCGGTGGGAAGCCCGCTCGCATGAGAAAAAATACGCCTACGACCCGGCCCAGAACGCCGATCCGGAGACGGCCTACTTCAATGGCATGGTTCTACGCGTCAAGCGTGCGCTGCAGTTCCTGAAAACCATTGAAGGCTGGAACGGGCGCGACCTATACGTCGAAGGCGGAAGCCAAGGCGGACTTCAGACGATTTGGGCGGCAGGATGTGGCGAGGGCGTAACCGGGGCCTTCCCATACATCGTCTGGTGTTGCAACCTGCCGGCGAACGAAAGAAGGTTGACCCTAAAGGCCGCTACGGACGGCGGGTGTATTCCGTGGGTTCCTGCGCTTGGCTACTACGATGCCGTAACATGGGCCAGTCGCATCCCTTTCGGATGCCGCGTGGAAATCACCCGTGCGGGTCTTGGTGACTATGTGAGTCCGCCCCAAGGACTGGCAATGCTCTGGAACGCAATCCATCAAGGCAACAAGAAAATCGTCTGGGTCCAAGGTTCGCGGCACAAGGAAGTTCCACCACAATACAAAGGACGGGACACGGTTTTAGTGGAATAAGCTTCCGAGGTCCGTCCCCGCTGGCATCCTTTCCTTTTTTGCCATTGGTGTCATGGGCGTTCATTTGACGTTTGTGTCATTGACAGAAACTCCAAATATCCACATGCCGGAGATTGCGGTTGACGCCGACGCCTGCTCCATCTGGTTCTAATGGGAGAGCGGCCTTTCGACTGGCGCCTAGCTGTGGGCCTTATGGGGCGAGGAGGAGGCGAGGCCGCCTTTTTGCCGCATCACCGACAAAACGGCGCCCCCGGGCCGTTCTTCTGCCCGCTGGACGAGGATTTCGCACGTTCGCCGCCGACTATGTCGCGGACGTCGCCCGGGCGGGCGTGGACATGGTTCTCTACGACGACGAGTCCGGCAGTCCTTCTACGGATGCAGGGTGCAGAACGTCGTCGAACTGGAGCGCATGCAGCGCAGCTGGGTCGGCGGCGACATCGAGGTGGAGGCGGAGGGGGAAGCGGCCGATCGACAGCATCGACGATGCCGACGACATCGACGACCCGCGCACGGAAGGCCGAAGGAGGAGGGCGCATACGCTTTCCAGAACGCCGGAGGGCGCACGGAAGGCCGAAGGCAGGGCGTGCGCCTTGCGGCGGAGGGTAGTCGATGTCGTCGGATCGTCGAAAGGAGACGCAGAGGTCCGTCCCTCCCCGCCCCGCGCGTCTTTCCCCCCCGTGATGACGCGGCCGGAGGCCGCATCCCCCATTCCGCCGCCTCCGGCCATGACGCTTCCGGAGACAGACCCCGTTTTCCGCATTTGCGCCCCGGCGGGGCGTCTGGTATGATCGGGGCCATGCAGACGATTTCCATCGATTCAAACGATTTTGCCGAAATCCGCCAGTCGAAGTTCCTCTACGTGGACAAGACGGCGTGGTTCCACCGTCTCGCCAAGGCGGAAGGAAGGAAAATGTTCTTCCTCGCGCGGCCGCGGCGCTTCGGCAAGTCGCTGATGATCTCGACGCTCAAGGCGATGTTCCAGGGGCGCAAAGACCTCTTCCAGGGACTCGCCATCATGGACACCGACTGGGACTGGGAAGCGGAGAGGCGGCCTGTCATCCACCTCAATATGGGCATGTGTGCTGCGGCGGACTACGAGACGTTCGCAATGAATCTGCCGGGCGTGGTCAGGCGCGGACTCCTCGAAGCGGGATGCGGATACGACGAAACGGCGACGCCTTCTGCGAACTTCGGCAATGCCATCGACGATCTCTCGGACAAGGGGACGCCCCCCGCCATCCTCATCGACGAATACGACGACCCGGTGGCCTGCGCCCTGAAGAACCCGGACGAGGCCGAGCGCGTCCGCGACGCGCTCGCGCCGATCTACAAGCAGATGAAGGACCGCTCCGGCCAGATCCGCTTCCTGATGGTCACCGGCGTTTCCAAATTCACGAAGCTCTCCATCTTCTCCACGCTTTCCTCGCTCGTGGACATCTCGTTCGAGGACGACTACGCCGCGATGCTCGGCTACACGGAGGACGAACTCGACCGCTACTTCGCCGAGCACATGGAGGCGCACCGCAAGGTGCTGGGGATGACGGCGGAGGCCTACCGCGCCGAACTCAGGCGCCTCTACAACGGCTACCGGTTCTGGCTTCGCAAGGGGGAGAACGTCTACAACCCCGTCTCCATCAACCTCACGATGGCGAACCGGAGGGATGAATTTGAGCTGTACTGGGCGGAAACCGGCAAGGCGTCGTTCCTCATGAACATGCTCAAGAGAGGCGATGTTCTCGCCATCGATCCGGAAAACCTCAGGGCTGTGTCGAAAACCGATCTGGACGTTTCCGACCTCCACACGTTTCCCGTGGCCGGAATGCTCTACCAGACGGGCTATCTCACCATCAAGGATTTCAAGGGGGGGTATTTCACCCTCGGCATTCCCGACGACGAAGTCCGGCAGGACTTCTCCGGCCTGATGAGCGGACTCCTCGCGGACAAGGACACGGCGTGGGCTTCCTCCATGGGCGGCCTTCTTGTCTTGGCCGACTGGCCGCGCTTCTTCGACGGCCTCTCCGCCCTCTACGCCGGGGCCGTCTACGGCAGCACCGAAGGCCGGCCGCACGAGCTTTCCTACGCCCGCTGCCTGACGTTCCTCCTGCAGGGGCAGGGTTTCCGCGTGATGCAGGAAGTCTCCCATGCGGGCGGGCGCACGGACATCGTGGCGGACCACCCGTGCGGCACCTACGTCTTCGAGCTGAAGGTAGACAAGCCGCCGAAGCTCGCGATGTCGCAGATTCAGCGCCGGAAATACGCCGCGCCCTACTGCGCGGCGGGCAAGCCCGTCTGGGCCGTCGGCCTCTCCTTCGACGGCAAGACCCGTCAGTTCAAGGGCGGCGTCGCCGAGGCGGTGAAGTGATCCACCAACGGATTTTTGTTCCAACGGATCATGGGAGATCGGGTATTCTACGGTTGACGGCACAATGTCCGTCCCCGTAGCATGACCTCCATCGTTGAAGAACTCCGCACGAACCGCGAGAGCGGCGCAAAACGGCTTGAAAGTGAATACAAGGCCGGTCTCATGACCTTGGCCCGGCGCTTTTACGCCGACGAAAGCGACGCCGAGGAGCTCGTCAACCGCACATTGGCCGAAGTCGTCAGCGGCATCGACAACTATCTGGAACAGTCCGCCTTTTTCGGCTGGATGTGCAAAATCCTCGAGAACCAATACGCCAAGGATGTGCGGCGCAAGTCGAACCGCATGGTCGTCGTCGATCCTGACGCCTTGGACGCGGCGGAAGACGTGGAGGCGGCCAACCGGATTTTCCGCGAAGTCGACGCGGCGATTCTCCGGGACGCCATCGCCTCGCTTCCCGACGAGATGAAGGACGCGCTCATGCTGCGCTATTTCATGGACATGCCCGTCGGGCGGGTGGCGAAGATCCTGTCCGTTCCGGAAGGCACGGTGAAGTGGCGGCTGCATTGCGCCCGCGTGGCCCTGGCCGCCAAGCTCGGCGCCGCCGCGAGGAAACCCGGCGCCAAGGCGCTGCTCGTCGCGCTCGCCCTCGCCGCGATCACCGCCGCCGGGGCGGCCACCTCCCTTGCTGTTGTACGCTTTCTGTCGCCGACGACGGCTGCACCATCCCTCACCACCGCCCCCCTCCGAGAGGGGGAAGGCGGCGGAGCCGCCTCTTCCCGAACGTCGGCAGCGGACAACGAGAACGCCCCGATCTACATCGTCGGCAACGGCAGCCAGTACAGGGAGAGAGTCGGCCGCATGCTCGTCTCAGGCGGAGAACTGTTCAACAGCCAGAGCGACACGCGATACTTTGAAACGCAGAGTTACGGACAACTCGACGTGGCCGGCGGATCAGTGATCGCGACAAACGTCCTTTTCCTCAATGCATACGGCAGCCCCGGAAAAGTCACGGTGCGTGACGGAGGTCTCCTCCACTGCGGCACGTTCCGCCTGAGTCAGACCGGCACGGGGACGGGCGGCGAACTCTTCCTCTGCACGAACGGCGTCCTGCGCGTCTACCAGATAGGAACCTCAGGCAGCGCCGGGGCGATTCACTTCAACGGAGGCCGGCTCCAGAGGACATCGAGTTCCGGCGACGCCATTGCCAACGCATCAGGTGCGGCCTGGAACAGCATATCGTTCCTCGTCGAGGCAGGCGGAGCGGTGCTGGACACCTCCAACGGGAAGAGCATCTTGTTCCCGAAGGCGCTCTCGTCCGGCGTCGCCGATGGCGAAACCGACGGCGGCCTCACGTGCATTCTCTCCGGCGGAAACCTCGTCGTGCTGACCGCCGCAGGCTCGACCTACAACGGCCCGACACGCCTTGAAGGTCCGAACGGGACGCTCCAGTGCCGCGCGGCGAACGTCCTGCCCGCAGGAACCACGCTCCAGGTTGGTCCCGGCACGACTGCCGATTTCAGCAGCCAGACCGCGACGCCGACCGACAGGGCGCAGACGGTTGCGCGTCTCGAAGGCAGGGGGACGGTCGCGAACAATTCCAACCTGACGGTTGCGGGCGCGGTCGCGCCGGTCTTCGACGACACCTACGGGACTCTGACACTCAACAAACCGTGTTCGCTCTCCGGCGATCTCGAAATCAGAGGCGACGCAAGCGGCTGCGGATGCGTCAAGTTCGCCGCCGCAGGGCAGAGCATCGCCTCGCTCTCGCTGAAGGTTGAGGACATTTCGCTGTTCTCGAAGAACAGTCCACGCGGCTTCTACAAGATTGTCGATGCGCCCAATGGATATGCAGGCGCACAGTTCGCAGCGACGAACCTTCCCGACAACTGGCAGGTGCGCTACGAGAACGACGGCATCTATCTGTCGCGCGTGCTGGCTACGGTCATCTCGTTGCGGTAGGAAAGGCTCAGCATGAAATGCATTGCAGCAGCCGCCACCATTCTGGCGGCGGTGGGGTTGTCATGCGCGACGGGACTGGCCGCGACAGATGAAGCCCAGTCCCCCCAGCCGGACTGGACCCCCGTTGGAAGTGCGGAAATCCACAATGGCATTCTCGTCATCGACGTGCCGCCGGGGGCGCGCCGAGAGGGTTTCGCAGGCGCAACGGCGGAAGTGCCGATGCGCGGTCTCCGCGACTTCTGGATGACCGTCGGATTCCGTCGCGAGCGCGCGCCGGAGGAACGCGCGACCAATGAGCCGCCGTGCCGCGTCCGCTTCGACGCGACCGTGCGCGAGCGCGGCGGCGCGACGCACGTCCGCCCCACGAAGTGGGCGAAAGCCGCGACCGCCACGAACGCCGTTCCGGCCAACGCGCTTTCCACGTGGGTCTGGTGCCTGAAGCTGGGCGAACTCGAGGAGACGATGACCGTCGCCGTCGGCGTCGAAAACCCTTCCGGGCGCCATGTCTTCGACCTTGCGTCGTTCCGCGTCGTCGATTTGCGGGCGCCATGCCGTGGCGCTGGCGGCATCCCCCTTCGCGGCGTGATGCTGCCGCCGCAGCCCATCTCCGAAACAGCGTTCGACACGCTCGCGGAATGGGGCGTGTCTCTCGTCCGCTTCCAGATCGTCAAGGACGGCTCCGCCACCTTCGACATCCGGGACATGGCGGCCACATGCGCCCGTCCGCCGACAACCCACGCAAACGCGCGCTCCTCGACGGCTTGACGCGCCGAAGGGAGGCTTTGCCGTGAAAAGGGAGTCACCCGCCTTTGAGGCGGCGGAGCTGGAGACCGCCACCCTGCAGGACCGCATAGACGACGCATGGCGCAGAGGCGGGGGAACCGTGGAGGTCGAGGCCGGCGTCCACAGAATCGGCTCCATACGCCTTCGTTCCAATGTCACGCTTCTCCTTCGTTCCGGCGCGGTGCTTCAGGCGTCGCGCAACCTGGCGGACTACGACGGGTGGGCGAACGACGCGCTTGAGCCGGTGGAACGTCCGAAGCCCGGGGACCCCAACGACTACATGCGGAACTGGTACCGCGCCCTGATCAGACTGCACTGCGCCTCGAACGCGGCGATCATCGGCGAGCCGGGAAGCGTGATCGACGGCTGCAACACCTTCGACCCGCAGGGCGAGGAGGGGTATCGCGGCGTGCACGGCATCACGGCGATGTTCGCGACGAACTGCGTTTTCCGCGGATATGCCATGCGCCGCGCGGGCAACTGGGCGCACCATTTCAGGATGGGGCGGAACCTTCGGTTCGAAGACCTGGCGATCGATGCGGGGCACGATGGAATCCATTTGCGGCAATGCGACTCGGTTGAGATATCAAAGTGCCGGTTCCGTACCGGCGACGATGCCGTGGCGGGCTTCGGCAATTCGAACGTCCACGTGCGCGACTGCGACATCTCGTCGGCATGCAGCGCGTTCCGCTTCGGAGGCAGGCACGTCCTTGTGGAGAACTGCGTCGTGCATGGCCCATGCGACTTTCCGTTCCGCGGCGCTCTGTCCGACGCCGTGAAGAAGTGCGGCGGCGATGGGGAGCCTGGGACGGGCCGCCGCAACATGCTCTCGCTTTTCACCTATTTCTCGATGAGCAGATATGGGCTCAAGGAGAACGCCGGCGACATCGTGCTGCGGAACATCCGCGTTTCCGGCGCCGACAGGTTCCTGCAGTACAACTATTCCGGGAACGAGCGGTGGTCTTCGGGAGTCCCCATGGACAGCATCACGTTCGAGAACGTCACTTCAGTCGGGCTGAAGTTCCCGCTCTGCGCCTACGGGGACGCTGCGGTTCCGCTGTCGCTCGCACTGAGGAACTGCCGCCTTTCGTTCGCCAAGGGCCAGACCGAGCTTGTCCGCGGGGCAAACCTGGACATCGACCTCGCCGATGTCGAGGTCGAAGGCGTCGAAGGCGTCGTCTTGCGCAATTACGGTCCTGTGGCCGAGATAAAGGCGACAGGGCTCAAAGGCGTGAGGCCATTGGCCTGCCAAGCGGAGGAGCCATTCGCCGTCAAGGCGATTTGACGGCGCTTCGGCAAGTCGCTGATAATCTCGACGATAAAGGCGATGTTCCATTTGGTCCTCGGGAAGGCACGGCATTCGGAGGTCGCGGTGTTTCATTTTGCAACTTGCCTCCCTCCCCGTAGGAAAAAAACCGTTGACGCCGCCGGACCGGTTCGTCTATACTGCCCGCATTCCGCGCCAATATAGCTCAGTCGGTAGAGCGGCTCACTCGTAATGAGCAGGTCGTGGGTCCGATTCCCACTGTTGGCTCCATTTCAAACCCCCGGAAAACACGCGAAAAGCCAAGGTTTTCCGGGGGTTTCCGCGTTAAGGGCTTCCCGCTCGGTGCGGGCGTTCCCCCCTCTTTCGGCGGTGACACCTAGCCGACGATGGCGACGCCGGAGCATTCCAGACGCCCGGTGTCCTCGGGGCACACGCCGAAGAGACGGCGCACACCCTGCGGCCCACTCTTCCGTTTCGGAGGAACGTTCCTTCGGCAGTGATGTTATCTGACTTGGTTTCGGAAATCAAGAACGCAATTCCGTTGTAGACGATGCTCCGCACCGGGAGCGGCATAAGGCCCCGCCGCCCGACCCGCGAAGTGACTACCCCCAGCCAGAAAAACGCCTGTTCCCGCACCGCCCCGGCATAGAACGCCCGCTCGGCTTCTCCCCCCTCCTCGCCCTTCCAAGCGGGATCAACCTCCACAACGGTGTTGCGGAGCGCCGCCACGGCATCGTCGCACCGATACGAGGGCGTTCCGTCCTTGGCTAGCCCTCCCTCGGCTTTGACGGGGTTCGGCATGATGAACTCCTGCAGCCGGAATCGAAGCCGCACACCAGCGACGTTCCGAATGCCGTGGCAGGCGCGGCGCACAAAGTCGCCAGCCTCGCACACGTTCTTCGGATTCTTCGCCCCTTCCCTCGGCCCCGTGTAGAGGTGTTCCGACACATCGTCGAAGAGAGCGGCGACCTGTAGCGCGGTCATGCGCGCGGGGAGCGTGTCGGCGTCCAGCGGGCAGGGAGACGCGGCCTGTAGCGCGGCCAGCGGCGACAAGTCCTTGTCTGGCGTCTCCCATTCGCGCAGCCCGTTCCGCAAACGTTCGTCGCGCCACCTGGACCATGCGGCTTCGCCGGCGTCGGTCATCCTCTTGGTGAACCAATCCTTGAGCATGGCGGAACCGTGCGGAACAGACGCACCTCGATGCGACGAACGCGGGGCGGGACGTGGCGGGAGTCCGCGCCCGCGATAGCCGCCGCCACCGTACCCGTCACTCTCGGCCCGTTGCACGGCGCGGCGCACCTCCGCCACCGTCAGCGGCAAACGGCCAGCCGCCCCGGCGTCCAGCAAGTCCCGCTCGACCTCGGCGGGGGCTCGGCGGGCCAGCAAGCCGAGATTCGCGACGCCCAGAAGCACACGGCGCGGGCGGGGCACCTCGATGCCCATGAAATCCTTTCCAGCGGCGAGGTGGATGGACAGACCCAGGAGGAACCATGTCTTTCCGATTTTGGACGGCCCGACGATCTCCACCTTGTCACGCGCCTTGAAGCAACCATAGAGAAACCAGTCGCGCTTGACAGGCGGACGGGCCAGCAGTTCCTCGATTCGAACGCGATGGAACCATTCATCCAACTCGGCCTCGGCCTTGCATTCGTCCAGCGCGGCAAGCCCGGACTGCTCTTCGACATTGCCCTTGGTTTCGTCAGTCATGGCGGGCACCTCCCTCCGTCCGCGCCGCAACGGCCTTGCGGCAGACCTCGCAAAGGCAAAGCCCGCGCGGCCTCGCACGATGCTCGAACACACGCCCGCACCGGGCGCACCGGACGCGGCGTCGCGCGTCCTCGGCTTCCCTCCGGCGCGAATCCGCGCCGGGTCTGATGGCGATCTTGTAGCGCATAGTCACAACCTCCTCTACAGTTCATCTACCTCGCGCATTGATGCGCAACCCGGGCAACAGTCGTAGAAAAGCCCGATATCGTAGACGCATGGCCGGCTGTCGTACTCGTTAAGGGATATCCACCCCTTGTCTCGCAGTGAGCGCAAGGCTTTCCCGACAGCCTCGACCCCCGCCGGAACGCCGTCCGTTAAGGTGATTCTGCGGCGGACCCCCGCGCGACTGAGGGATTTGGAAAGGCCCAGTTCGGAGATGGCCTCGATGTCATATGTATGTCCTGCAATCGCGTAGAGTCCGAGGAGGAGGTGAAATTCGTCCTCGGTCAGTCGCCCTTGCACGACGGCATCACCCGCCCTGCCGAGAACACAGACGATTCGCTGGTGGCCCAGGTTGTCCGTTTTCATCGCCTAACCCTCCATCTTCTTCGCGGGGTTCGTGCGTCCCTCGACGAACGCCCGGACGCTGGCCTCGGTGTAGCCGACGCGCTGTTTCGTCCCGGAGCCGTAGACGGGGACGAGCAATCCGGCGCGCGTCCACGCCCGGAGCGTCTTGGTCGTGACTCCGCCGCAGAGTTTCGCGGCCTCGGTGGTTTTCAGAATCCGCCCGACCGGGGCGGGGTCCGGCTTGCCCGACAGCGCCCGGAAAGCGGCGTCGGCCTGTTCCTTCGTGATGGTCGCGTCCGCCGCCATCATAGCGCGGAGCGCGGTTTCGGTAGGTTTGAGCATGGAGTTGCCTTTGTCTGCGGCGTGTCTGCCACTTTGGCAGTTATCGCCTCGACAAGGCGCTTGCGAGATCGAGTTTCTGTAGGTTTTTTGGAGGTTTTGAGAAGGAAGCGATGCGCCCCAATGCGAAAAACACGGAAGAAATAAACTTCAACTTTTTTTTCCAAGGGGGCGCGTTTCTGTAGGTTTCTTTGGGTTCCCGCTTGTTTCCGCCTCCGTTTTCCGCTATCCTCTCCGGCGCATGGACACGCCAGAGACACCCACCGCGCCACAGCCGCTGCCACCTCCCCCGTGGACGGTCTGCAAGGACTACGCCGACAAGCGCCGGTTCAAGCAGTACGGCAAAAAGCACCCGCGCGAGGTGGAGTCGTGCCTCGGCAATCTGGACGATGTCTCCGCCCTCGCCACCCAGTTCGGGGACTTGTCGGCATTCCACGTCGGCTTTCTTCGCAACGAGTTCGGGGACGTGTGGCGCATCGGACAGACGGGCGTTCCCCATGCGAAGGAAACCCGCCTCTACATCTACGCCGTCCGCGTCGGGCGGACATTCTACATTCTCACCATCGGCGACAAGGACACCCAGCAAGCCGACCTCGCCCGCGCAGCGGAAATCGCCGCCGCCATCGAAAGGGATTTGCACCATGAATAGAAAACCACGCCTCTACACCGACGTTGCCGAAGCCGCCGCCGACCTCTGCGACGATCCCGGCGTTGCCGACCGCATCCGGGAGCGCCGGAATCAGCGCCGCGAGGTTTTCGCCCTGCTGTCCCTCCGGTGCGGCGTCGGCCTCGACCTCGACGAATTCGCCCGCCGCATGGGCGTTTCCCGCGCCGACTTGGAGCGCATCGAAGAGGGGACGGACGCAGACCTCTCTCCTCGCATGATTGCCGACTACCTCGCCGCCGTCGCCTCGGCGCTTCCCCGAGCCGTCCCAGTGCCTCCGCCCCTGAAGCGGGCCACCGCGCCGCGCAAGCGCGCAACCTCCCGCAAGAGCGCCGCCAAAACGGAGCGCCGCGCCGCCGTCTTGGCGTAGCGGTCAGCCCCAGACGCTTTCAGTTTCGAAAACCCTGTCCGTGGCCTCGTGTAGTGGCACCGTCGGCGGGCACACTTGCCGCCCCCGGCCCCGGCAACGCCCTTGCTGAATTCCGAAAGACAAGCAGATTGCCCCCCTCCGGAGGGGGGGCGCAAAGCGCCGGGGAGGGGAGTACTACGGGTCGCGGCGACTCCTGATGCCAAAGGGGCTCTGCACGGAATATTCCCCCTGCCCCTCCGGGGCGTCCCCTCTCTCGGAGGGGGGCAGACCATAAGGGTTTCATCGGAAAGCGAGAATTCAGCATGGCCACCCCCAGACTGACCGAATACGCTTGCGTCTCGATGCCGCACTCGCGGAACACCCGGCCGATCCGGAGCGCCAGCCATGAATCATCATGGGATATCTGTTGAACGAGGGCGGCGTTTCGGCTATAGTATGTCCCGTTCCAACGCCGCAGTTGCCCCAACGCGGCAGTCATCTCGATTCCGTATTCTCACAAAACGCCGCCGTCGCATCCAACGCGGCATGATCATTCCACACCAAGGAGGTTTTCATGATTTTCCAGAACGATGACGACCTTTATCGCCCGCGCCGCACACCGTGGGGCACGATTCTGCTCTCGGCTTTCTGCGTCCTGTTCGCGCTCGGCCTCGTGTTCGGCATCCGCAACCACATGAAGAAGAAGGCCGCCCCCGCGGACGAGCCCCCCCCTTCGGTGGCAATCCCCGCCGACCAGGTCGCGCAACCGGCCGAACGTCCCGTCTCCGCGCTTCCTGTGCCAGGAATGTCCGGACAACCGTCCGCGCAGCAAACGTCCGCCCTCCCCGCGCAACCGCCCGCGAAGCAAACAGCCGTCCCGCCTCCCCGCCCCCTAGACGTCTCCTCAGGCGGCCTCGTCGCCGAACGCACCGCGCTCATGGCCCAGCTCGCCTCCGCGCCGGCCGACAAGCGCCCGGAGATCGAGGCCCGCCTCGGCGCCGTCAACGTCGCCATCGCCACCACGCCCGTTCCCTCGCCGGGCAAGGTCGAGCACACGGTCGCCTCGGGCGACTCGCTCGGCAAGATCGCGGGCAAGTACGTCTGCCCGGTCACGCTGATCCAGAAGATCAACGGGCTCAAGGGCACGAACATCCGCGCCGGAAGCAAGCTCGTCGTCCTCGACCACCCGAAGTTCGAGATCACCGTCTCGCGCAAGACGAACACGCTTCTCCTCACGCTCAACGGGGAGTTCTTCAAGCGCTACAACGTCTGCACGGGCGCGAACGGCAAGACGCCCCTCGGCACCTTCGAGATCACCGAGAAGGAGGAGAATCCGACCTGGTACCCGGACGGCAAGGCGCCGATCCCCCCCGGCCAGCCCGGCAACATTCTCGGCACCCGCTGGATGCGGATCGACGCCACGGGCTCGACCGCTCGCATCCGGGGTCTCGGCATCCACGGCACCACGGACCCTGCGTCCATCGGCACCTCCGCGAGCGACGGCTGCATCCGCATGCACAACGCCGA